>ENA-UOOA01000199-UOOA01000199.1-human-gut-metagenome-genome-assembly--contig:-P61old-NODE-199-length-134686-cov-8.620763_pt1 | contig 134686 bp, 109 predicted proteins | sample MGYA00242467_ERZ724014 | MGnify/ENA metagenome assembly ERZ724014 | reverse complement strand
ATTCATTAATTATATGCAATTTTTGAGAAAAAACAAGGGGCAATGCAAAAAAAATTCAAGTTTTCCTGTTTTTTTGAACTGCTCCCGCGAATCGAGAGAAGTTCCTGAATTTATTGTGCCGACCTTGATTGAAAAAAACACGAATTTTTTTGGCTGACCGGGGAAGCGCCAAGGACGGACTAAAATTGCGACTCCCCGCTCAAAAATCAATTTTAAGCCTGATTCCTGCCCTCCTGAGGCGCACTTGTCGCCGTTTTTGTCATTTTTGGTGAAAATTTTGGTTTCATCGCTCACAGGCCCCTTTCCGTGTGTCAAATTTCCAACGTAAGTCGTTGATTATCAATGCCTGAAATGGCAACTCCAAAAGTCGATTGTGCTATATTACCACAGATCGCAGCCAACTGGAGGAAACAGTGATGAAATTCAACGAATTGCTCGGTAAGGCAACCAACGAAATCCTTGAGTCTTGCGAATTTTACCGTCTGTGCTGCCTGGTCTCCGGAATGATTCAAAAATCAATCCTCTTCAGATTTTAATTCCTTCAACATTTCCTTTGCCAGAAGATTGCCATGCCTGGCTGCCTGCCGCAGGCATTCATGAGCTGCCTGTTCGTCACCGTCCTCAGAAGCACAGATCATGGAAATATTCTCCTCGGCATTGGCGGAACCATATTCCATTGCCCGCTGAAACCATATTTGAGCTGTTGGGATATCTTTTTTAACACCCATTCCGCACGCATACATAAAACCTAACCCGTTCATAGCTTCCGGGTCCCCCTGCTCAGCTGCTATTGTCCACCAATGCAATGCAGCCTCGTAATCTTTCGGAACAGACTCCGACCCTTTGAAGGAAAGAAAACCGAGAAAATTTTCCGCCATGACATTCCCCTGTTCCGCCGCTTTCCGGATATATTTCACACCAAGCAATTCGTTGGCATCCTCTTCTTTGCCTTTAATGCACATTGCCCCGAAATTATATTGAGCCAGCGCGACTCCGGCATCTGCCGCTTTTTTGAACCACATCAATGCAGCTTGTCTGTCTCTGTCCACCCCATCGCCTTTGTAATATGCCATTCCCAAATTATATTGTGCATCGGCATTTCCCTGTTCCGCCGCTTTCCGGAACCATTCCGCCGCTTCCTGCGGTTCCCTTTCCAGCAAAATCATTCCAAGAAAATTCTGATTTTCGGGCGTGTCATCGGCAAAGTTTTCACGCAGGATTTGAATCGCCTCCGGATGCCCTTGTTCGGCAGCTTTGGAAATCAATTCAGATGCCTTTGCATGATCTCCAGCTTCCTCGCACAATACAGCCAGCTCATAGAAAGCAGATGCGTTTTCATATTCTGCTGCCTGGTTCAGATATGACATTGCCTGTTTTGCATCTTTTTCTACTCCGATCCCATCACGGTAACAATTATATAAATTTAGACACGCATCTTCATTACCCTGCTCAGCGGCCTTCCGGAACCATTCAACGGCTTTCCGCTCATCTTTTGGAACACCGTTCCCGGTCCGATAAAAACACCCAATTGCATTTTGCGCCGGTGGATGCCCTTGTTCTGCTGATGCCAATAGAAGTTTCAGACTTTCCGGAGTATTCTGCGGATCTCCATTCTCCTGCCGTTCCAATCGGATCAAATTGAGAGACCACAAAGCATACTCTCCGACCGGATCATGGGCATCAACGGCTTTCCGATACCATTTTTCAGCAGTTTTCTCATCCCTTCGCGTTCCGATTCCGGCACGGTAAAAGTCCCCCAGTTTGACAAATGCCATGACATTTCCCTGTTTTGCAGCCTTGTTGACCCAGCGGAATGCTTCTGAAACTTTTTTTCACGCAAGTAAGCTAAGCCAAGACGGTATTGCGCGTCGGAGTGTTCCTGCTCCGCCGCCAGGCGATAGTAGGTTATGCTTTTACGCAGATCCTGTTCTGTTCCGTCACCGAATTCAAACATTTGCCCAACATTGAATTGAGCAACGGCAAGTCCCATCTTTGCCGCCTGATAAAAATATTCAAAGGCCTTTCTCGTATCAGGCTTCAGACATCCTTGTGGCGACAAATACATTGACCCGATTATGGCGTAAGCATACACATCGCCGCCGCCTGCAGCTTTCTGAAGAAATTCGAGTGCCTTGTCTATATCTTGCTTTACGCCGCTCCCATGCAGATAGCAGCTCCCGACTTTCTGCTGTGCCAAAACATGCCCCATTTCCGCCGAGAGATGATAATATTCAAAAGCCTTTTCAGCATCAGACTGGATGGAAGGCAATAAGGAATGATCGGGATCGCTGTAGAACATCCCCAGCATATAATATCCTTCACTGTTTCCGGCTTTTCCTGATTTTTCAAGAAGATCAAGCCCTTTGGAAATGTCCGCCTCCAGGCCGGGCAGAATAAAAAGACCATTGTTCAGCCGTACAATCATATCTTCTGAACCAGGTAGCCTTGCATAAATATACGATAACCCGACCTGAAGCAAAGCAACTGCATCTCCCATCTCGGCTGCTTGCAGACAGTATTGCTTTCCTCTTTCACGTCCATCGTCAGTCAACATCAGTTTTACACCGTCTTCATATAGTTTTCTTGCCTTTTTCGTATCTTTACGACTGAGACCTGTTCTCGGTGTTTTTTGATGTATTGTTCCGAAAATGGATTGTAAAAAATTCATTGCAATGGTCCTTTCCCGTTTCTTTTACAGTGACTTGGAAGTATTCCTCGAATTCGTTTTCCGGGCAAGCTGCTGATAGAGCTCCACACTGCCGCGCAGATCGCGCAGCAGCTGGTCATCCGCGTTCAGTTCCTCCAGCAGTTTCGCACATGCCGGACATTTTTTCAAATGCGCCGAACAGCTGATCTTCCGCAGGATGGACATTCCTCCGTTGCGGTACAGGTCCAATTCCTCTTTCGTGTAATGCTCATTCATTTTATTTCTCCTCCAGACTTGCGATAATTTCTTTCAATGTTGCAATGCACCGGCTTTTGGCGGTATAGACCGAAGCCGGCAACATATCCAGAAACTTGCAGACCTCATCCAGTTTCCGGTTCTGCATCGCATACATCTCGAATGCGGAATATGTTTCCGGCTGGACCCGTCCCTTGAGTTCGACCAGCGCCATGTTCAGCACATGCCGCCGCCATTCCTCGTCCCAGATCGAATCGAACGCATTTTCCCCGCAGAGTGTCTCCGCATCTTCAAGCAGCGCATGGTCGAACCGTTTGTGATAGATTCTGATCGCCTGATTCCGTACGATCTTCTTTAGAAAATGCCGGAAACGTCCCCGTTTCGGATCATAATGAAATACCACATCGTCAGGAATGTGATCGGGATCATATTTCCCGAGGATGTCCTTGGTGAACAGTTCGGTCATGACCTGCTGCACAAGTTCCTCGTTTTCGTCCGGTGTAAGCGAACAGTCGCCGCCGCACAGCAGGATCAAAGGCCGGTAGGCATCGTAAAATTCCCGCCAGGACACCTCATCTCCCGCGCGGACCTTCGCCAGCAGTGATTTTTTCGTAGTGAATGCCATCAGATGATCTCCTCTTTATCTGCTTACTCCGGAGAAAACAGGATTTCTTACATCGTTATTCCGCAGCATCATTGAATTTCAGCGATTTCAGACATTCCGCAAGTTCCTCTTTGCGCCTGTGATAATTGTCCTGCTTGATATTTACACAGATTTTCACTATGCGTTTCTTCAGGATGAACAGGTAGAACAATGTTCTCGTTTTTCCCGGCAGAGAGGAGAAATCCGTATATACGCACAAGGTATCGGCAATGAAAAGTTTTCTGATTTCATAAATCTCCGTCTGCGGCCCGCATTCCGACTTGAACAACTCGCTGAACTGGTATTTCAGGGTATCTTCCGTGGATCCCAGATAAAGATCCAGCATAGCGACGGGGGAAGATTGAATCAGACAGAAATCTGGAGGCTTGCTGTATTCGATGAATATGACACAACTTCCATCACTCATTTGCGATTCGATCAGCTGCACCTGTTTTTCAAACTCTTCCGGAGTCATATTCTTCTGATTCCTGCGACGTTTTTCAATCTCCTGACGAATGTTTTCGCGCCTGACAACAGTCCATTGCACAGGGAGCTCCATGGACAGTTGAAGTTCCGGACTGTGCAGTTGCTGTGTTTTTACCTGGGCAATGTCAAATTTCCTTTCCGGAACCGCCAGCCAGATCAGCGGACCTGCGACGATCAAGGCGGTCATCATGAGAAACCAATGCCGCCGGGACCAGCGCGCAAACGCAAGCAGTTCCCCGGAAAGACGCATCAAAGCCTCATGGAATATAAAATGACATTTGTCCCGGAAAGTCTCTCCGTATTGCAGTTTCCGTTCGATATGCTTGAATTCGGCGGCAGTCTTTTCCAGCGAATTCAGACGCAGCAGCGGATTCCTGTCGCACAGCCGGAACGCCAAACGCAGAAAGAATTTCAGTTCGAGCGTGAGCGGCAGATCCACCGGAACGGTCGGAAAATCCTGTGGACTGTATCCCGTCGCGGAACAGTAGATCACTTTGCCGAAAGCATAAAGATCGTTTTTCTGACGGTAACTGCGGTCGGAGGAAACACTGTCGCTCGAACGTTCCTCGGGCGGAAGAAAATCCAGTGTTCCGGCAAGTTGCGTATAAGTCGAAGAAAGCGAGGAAAGCAAGCCGATGTCGCTCAGTTTTGGCTGCCCCCTGACAAAAATGATGTTGTCCGGCTTGATGTCCCTGTGTACGAATCCGGCATCGTGAATGGTCCGAATTCCCATGAAGACCGCATTTAAAGTCGGATAAAGTTCTGTCCTTGGCAACGGTCCCTTTTTCAGCCGTTCCGCGAGAGTGTCGGCACGGTACTGACCTTCAGTACTGATGGAGTCTGCCGCTTCCATTGTGTAGAAAAACGTATCTTCATCTTCTTCGACATGAAATATTTGCAGCAGAGTTTGCGTGTTTTCCGTGATTCTGCGGTAGTTGGACACGCCGCGCAGTTCACGTTCCCAGTCCTCGCCGAGCCGGACTTTGGAGATAATCTTGACCGCGAGCTTCCGTCCGGAAATATCCTCGCATGTATAGACATCCCCATAAGCTCCTCCGCCGCAATAGGCAAGGAGCTTCAACCCATGATAAACTGTTCCTGTTTCATATATCATAATCGTATAATATAAATTCGGCTGTCAAAAAGTCAATATTTCTTTCAATCCGTTTAAACCGCCGAAATGCTCATGCTGGAACCAGTTCTCAAGTTTTGCTTTTCTAGGCCAATCAAACATCTTTTCTCCCGAAGACATAAATTCTCATCCTGTATTCGCAAGCGGACAGGACCGGCTGTATATTATCTTGAAAGCAGAGTAGTCAAATTGCGGAAGGGAGCGAATACGGATATGAACAGTAAACAGGTCAATGAGACAGTCAATAAACTGAATTCTTTCGTGCAGAATGTGAAAGACGGGAATCTGCGGACAATCCTTGAGAACATGCAGAAAATGAATGACTACATGGCAGAAAAACTCCGCATCTATGAGGAACATCTGACTTCTCTGACGGGCAAGGCTCGTCCTGTCCTGACAGAATCCGAAAAACGTCGCCTTGCTCAGGCAATTATAAAGACTGCCAACGAAGAGGGGATTTTTGATCCAGAGATGGTTGAAAATGTAGTCGTTCAGTGCGATGAATATCTTGCCAATATCATCCAGACGCGCCCACTGCACCCGGAGCAGGAAATTGTAAAAAATGAAAAAGGTTGTGAATTGCGTGTCAGAAAGATGTCGAAATATCGTCTTACTACATGGATAATGCATCAATGTGGTCGAGCGTATATCAAATCACCGCGTAATATGTTGCATGAAATATCTGTTTTTGCCGATAAGATAAAGGAGATGTGTAATGCATAAAGACTTAAAGTCATCTGTTCCATAACCTAATATTCCTACAAATTATTTTCAATCAAAATTAACACATAAATATAACAAGGAGTCAAATACAAAATGGACACTGAAAACTCGAAGCAAAAAGACAACTGGAAACGTGTAACATGCATCTTGTTCGCATTGCTTCTCATATGCAATGCTGTAATTTTTGTTTTGTCTTTGGGAATGAAAACTCAATTGAACGAACATAATAAAATTTTACTTACTATTCCGCCCGATCTGCAAAAACAAATTTTTGGCAGCTTTCAACAGACCGCTACTGATTTGAAGACAGAAATCTTAAAAACTGCGGCTACAACATCTGAAACTATCATAGCGCAAGCGGATAAAAAGAATTCAGCCGCTTTTGAACAAATGATAAAATCCGTGGAAAAACAAATGTTAGCACTTGGGAACGATACCAGTGCTCAACTTGCAGCAATTAAAACCAAAGTTGATTCTATTGAAACAAGTTCAAGTGCAGCAGCAAAAACATTAGCGGATCTGCAAAACGAAAGAGAAACAAAAGCGGCGTTGTATTTGAAAGCAGCCAGAGCATCGATAAAAACTCCAGAAACAGCTCAAATTCTTTATGTGTCTGCATTGACTTATTCTGAAAATAAAGCAGAAATACTTTCTGAGTTTATCGATTGGCAAACAAAGTTGATAAAACAAGATGTTGCGAGTGGAAATGTTGAGCTTGCCCAGGAACGTTTAGTTGCGTTAGCTGGTATCTGTGATGCGAATATCGCATTGGGGTCGGTAGGCGATATGAAATCTATTCCGGATTTAAAAAACAAACTGACCGCAGCGGAGCAGTTAATAACATCGTATCAAAGCGAACTGATTGCGGCTCAACAAAAGCAAATAAATTCTTTTGAACAACGTGTTGATGGTTTGACCTCTTATTCTGAAGCTGATTCGTTGCTCAAAGATTTGACAGCCCTTACTGTTGATCCTTCCTTGAACAATCAAAAAGATGCTCTTGTAGCAAAAATAATTTTAAAACAATCTTATTTGACGACACCATCTGATCAAATTATTATTCCAGTCATTAGCAATAATACTCCTTGGAACGAATGGCTGAAAAATTTTGTGGTGCGCTTAAAGTCTGACTTACCTATTACCAAGAAATTGGAAGATATAGGAACTGCTGCTGAATTTTTGCAGGCAGCGAAGGCTTCTAATGTGGAGGGTGTGCAAGATTTAATTACTGAAATCGAAAAGGTTTCCAGAGGCATATATTTGTCATATTGGAAAGAACGCGTTGAGCGAATTACATCTTCTGCAGACTCTAATTTGAATGATCTGTCTACACTAATTACAGAAAGTAACGCCTTTAGTGCTGAAGAGCAAATGGAAAATAAAGCCCAAATTATAAAACTCAACAAATATATTACAAAGGCAACGCTTGCGGAATTTGCAGAAGGCTTAAAGAACTTAAAAGCGCTTGAAAATTCCGTGGCGGATGAAACTTATATGCAAATGGTGGGTGCTACACAGGGGCAGTATATCCAATTGTTGTTGAGATTGAAGACTCTGGATGCAAAATACGCAAATCAATTTTCTGCAGAAATTTTAGATGCAACCCAAAAAATTGCATTCCTCGGACAATTAGTCAATGCGTACAAAAACAAACTTGTTATTACCGATTTGAACAAAAACGAAGCCCAGCGCACTCGTTTTATTGAATGGGCTAAAGGGCAGCTTCAGAGAGCGAGAACTTTAGATGGGGAAGGAGAAGCTATAGCAAGTACATGGCGCAGAACGCGCAGTAGCGAGGCTGCAGTCAATAAGTATGTTGCTGCGTGGCAAGCTTTGATGAGCATACATCCGGGGGATCTCCATGCTGCTGATCCTGCATTGTTCCAAACCTATAGTGAGTTGAAAATGCAAATAGAAAACCACTGGGAGCCCAACAATTACCAAAGGGGAATTGTTAAATATAAACGAATTTCTGACTTTTAAGGTGCAGTACAATGAAAACATCCATAAAAATACTAATACTGTTTTTGATGGTTGTTATGTACTCGTCTGTGGCGTATGCTGGCATTTTCTCCAACTCGCTTCGCTCTGGAGCAGGAACAACGCCTGTGACCACGCCAAGCGCATCGGCAATTTTTCAAAAGCATATAGGGGCCTCAAACCCTGTTCGATGGGCTCGACAGTTGCCGGGGACAGCAAACACGGAAGCCTTTTTGTCTTCTCGTGCTTGGCAGGCCACCCGGGCTGATTTTTTGCGTACATATGGGAATAGTGCGCAAGTAAACCAGTACCTAAACTATCAAGAATATCTTTTTAGAAGAGCAATACGCATCAATAACAAAGCTCATTTTAGAAGTCTTGACATCAAGGGCAATTTGGCAGAATCCCTTATGGACGACTTTTATATCAAAGATGGTTGGGAGATTATCGATGGTAAAAGAGGGCGCAATGGTTTTGATGGTCTGTATGTTCGACGTAATAAAAACGGAACAATTATTGATTGGATTGCAACAGATGCAAAATCTGGTGCCTCCAAGCTTAAAATGACAAGCCGAGGTATGCAATTGAGTCAAGAATGGGTTGATGGTAACTTAAAAGATCTTTTGGCTATGGCGGAAGATGAATATCGAAAAGCCCCATCGGCTGCGACAAAACAAAGGATTGCAGACTTAAAGCAAATTATGAGAATATCTGGTCGACGTCCTCGTGTTTTTACAATGAAACTTGAAAGCAATGGTGGCAAAATTCAGTATCGGATTGAAAACATCGGTGTGGATGGTAATCCTGTAGGAAAACCAATGTTTGTCGATATGAATGCAACCAACAGTGGTGCAATGTTGCGAATGGAACGTGCGATATACAGGAATCTTGAAAAACATATTTCTGTTTATGACCCTAAAGGTGCAGCTACGCTTGTTAAAAAGATTCAAAGGGCTTTTAAGAAAGGAACTATCAAAAGCGATTCTGACCTCTACCGTTTTATAAAAAGAGAAATTCCAGATAAAAAATTAGCAATGGCTGTCGCTCAAGAATTGGGCGAAAAACCGCCACGCGGTAGCCTGGCAGGTGTTGTCGGCAGACACATAAGCAAAAATTCAGGAATGATTATTAGTGCAACAGTTGTTGCTGGCTTTATAATTGCACATGATGCAATGAAGGATGGCATAACATCAGAGACTTTTCTTAAGGCCGGGTTAGTATCAACCGGAACACTTGCTGCTGGTATTGCGCTTGATTATACAATGAATTTTGTTGTTACACATACAAGCAAATATGTGGCGAAATATATGCTGGAACGCACAGGCAAAAAAGTTACAGAAAAAGCAGTTGCTAAACTTGCTGAAAAATTAGCTCCAACAATAGGACGAACTATCGGCGGAGGATTGCAGATTGCTTTTGCACTTTATTTTGTGGGTGACACAATATACAGCTACAATCAAGGATATATAACGCAAACTGATATGTGGGTAAATGTCGGTATTGTAGCCTTAACCACTGCTGGCACCGTGTTTTTCACATGTACAAGCGGAGGCGCAAAGGTCGGAGCTGCCATCGGCTCGATATTTGGACCTGCCGGTACTGCTGCTGGCGGAGCAATTGGTACGGGAATTGGAATTGCCATAGGTGTTGTGGGCGGCATTGCTACTGGGGGATATACTTGGTATGTTGAAAACAAGCGCCAAGAAAACCTTTTGTACGAAACCCGTTTGCGTGTCAATTGGGAAACAGAAAACAACCGTATGCGTCTACAAGAAACCATTTCAGATTTAAAGAAAAAATCTGAACAAATGAGGAGCGATGCTTGGAGCAGGTTGCTGCCGGCAATGTAAATGCGAATAACATACATATTGAGATTTGATTTACATTGAATCTCAATATGTATTACTCTTTCGCGTGTCCCCGACAGTATTTTGTGATAAATGCTCACCATTTTTTCACAAAACAAAATCCTATTTTTGACCTCAATTCTTGTGTCCACGTGCGAATACTTGAATATCAAGAACTTACAAAAGCAGAGAATGAGTTTTGATTTGCAGAAAAATGCGCCACCATTTTTGTATCTACGCCAGTCACTCCGACTGGCTTTTTTTATTGTTGCGCCTGCGCTTAAAAAAGACGAATGGAGTTGAATCAAAACACTCGGCGTGATATAATACTACTGACTCAAAAAAGGATGATAAAATGAAACGAATTATAACGATTCAAGATATTTCCTGTGTCGGTAAATGTTCTCTTACAGTAGCACTGCCGATCATCTCCGCGATGGGAATCGAATGCGCCGTACTTCCGACGTCTGTACTCTCCACGCATACCATGTTCAAAAACTTCACTTTCCGCGATCTTACCGATGATATCGCCCCCATTGCGGCACACTGGAAAGCGGAAAAAATCGGCTTTGACGCCATCTATACCGGATATCTCGGCTCTTTCGAACAATTGAAGCTCATATCCGGTTTTATTGACGAGTTCCGGACACCTGAAAATCTCGTATTTATCGATCCGGTCATGGCGGATAACGGCAAACTTTATCCGGGATTCACTCCGGAATTCGCCCATGCGATGGCACAGCTCTGCGCCAAAGCCGATGTCATTGTCCCGAACCTGACGGAGGCGGCATTCCTGCTGGATCTCACATACAAGGGCGACGGCTACACTGAAACTTACATCAAAGACCTTCTGAAGCGTCTTGCGGAGCTCGGCGCAAAAAATACAGTTCTGACCGGAATCAGTTTCAGCCCGAATGAGCTCGGCGTTATGGGCTACAACGCAGAAAAGGATGAATTTTTCGATTACTTCCACCGTCGCATCCATGTTTCGTTCCACGGAACCGGCGATATTTTTTCCAGCACTGCGGCAGGAGCATTGGTGCGCGGTCTCTCTTTGGAAAAAGCGCTCGCACTGGCTGCGGATTACACGGTGGCATGTATTGCCCGCACAATGGAATCCCCTGACCATGTCCAATACGGAGTCGAATTCGAACGTATGATACCGATGCTTGTGGAGCGAATCAAAGCAGAATGAAATATTATCATGACAAATATGTTCTGATTGCGGATTCCCATATTCAATGCGGATCGGAAAAAGCGGAAATTTTCTTCCGTATGCTGGATCGTCTCGCGGCGCTGAAACCGGCGGGAATTCTTTTCCTCGGCGATATTTTCGAGCTGTGGATCGCACTCAAAGGATATGAAATGCCGGAACACAAACGGTTTGTCGACTGGTGCCGCAGCCATTCCAAAAACATGGAAATCGGATTCATCGAAGGCAATCATGAATTCTTCGTCAGTGATACCTATCGGACCGCGTTTTCATGGGTGACGGATCAAAAACACGATCTGAATCAAACCATCCGGCTCGTGCATGGAGACACCATCAACAGGAGAGACTGGAAGTATCTGCTGCTGCGCGGGGCAATCCGCAATTTTGTTACGAAATTCCTGTTGAAACTCTTTGCTCCGACCATCGGTCCGCGTGTTTCGGACCACATCCGGCTCTCCCTCAAGACCAGCAATATGGCACATAAAAAATATCTGCCGCGCGCCGATCTTGAATCCTGCGCGGTTCAATGTTCGGCACACGGCATCACCTCCGTAACGGCAGGACATTTCCACGCATGGGAGCAAATCCATACCGGGGCGGGGACAGTCGTCAATATTCTGCCGGCATGGGACATTGCCGGTGAAATCGCACTGATGGATTCTGCGGGAAATGTAACCTGCCTGGCATGGGAAAAACTGTGAGGAATCCTCCGCAATCCTTTATGGGGGGAGGAAAATCAGAAAAACATTGACAGAAGTTGTGTTACGACTTTCAAGCACCAGTAACTTCATCTAACTGCAACATATAATATATTGCAGTTAGATAATTATTTTCTGTATTTTTCTATTAATTTTTCAATTTCCCTATTGCAATATTCATAAAAAGTCATATAATAAAAGAACGGAGAATAAGAACAAAGGTAGAGAGCAATGCTCATGGAACGGCAATCGAAAAGTCTGAAAATAGCCAAACTGCTGCGTGAAGAACTGGCAGGCAAACGGCTTAAAGCCGGGACACCGGTCGGTTCAAGCCGCGAACTGGCAAAGCAGTATCAGATATCTCCGGTCACGGCAGAAAAAGTTTTAAATCTGCTCGTGGCGGAAGATATTCTGTATCGCCTTCCGCAAAGCGGCACTTTTGTCAAACATGATCCGCCGCTGGACCCGGTCATCGGTTATTCCGGGGTTATGGCAGGACCGACAGACGATTTTTTCCGCCATTTCGAGACTTCATTGATCCTGAAGGGGTTCGAAAAAGCCGGACTTTCATTCAATTATGTGCCGTTCAATGTCTTATGCGATCCGTCCGCCGCTTCGAAAGTCCTGAAAAAAATGCATGGGCTGTTTATGACAGACGGATTCCTGCAGGAGCTGACTCTGCCGCAAATACAGCATTTCGGCAACCGGATCATGATCAGTTCCCTTTTATATGAGGCGAAAATCTACCCCTGCAATCAGATGATTATCGATTTTACCTCCGTAATGGCTGAACTGGTGCCGCAGGTCATGCCTTATAAACGGATAGTAATCATTCGTTCGGAATGGCTGAATTCGATATTTCTGGAGCAGCTGTGGAGAAAAAAGCTGAAAGGGCATTCCGGCATTGAAACGGTGATATTGCCTGAGCCGCTGCAGAACAATGCGCGAAAATATTTCAGCCAGCATCATTGCGGATGGGAAAATGCAGTGGTGATTTTGCTGTCCGATTTGTTCAGCCTCGGCATGCGGGAAGCCTTTGAAGGAAAGAAAATGCCTGATGCCATCGGCTTCGACAACATCGAGCGCTATCAGAAGTCAGACAGGGAGCCGTATTTCACGTCGGTTGATCTGGCATTTGAGCGCCGCTGTTTCGAAGGAATCATGCAGTTGAAGAAAATGATTCTGGAAAATGATGACCGGACCCATATCATCAGAATACCGGCTCATCTGGAGTACCGGCAGAGTTTCAAACCCAAAACATAACATAAACAGAGAGGAGTTTTTTATGAGGGAAAGAATGAAATTCACATTGATAGAGTTTCTTATCGTAATTGCGATCATTGCGATTCTCACGGCTCTGCTGCTGCCGGCGTTAAACATCGCGCGGGAAAAGGCCAAGGCAATCAAGTGCACCGGCAATTTGAAACAAATAGGGCTTGCAGCACAGTTTTATATCAGCGATAACGCAGAGTGGATGCCGACAGTATGGGGTTTGAACTGGTCACATCCAAGCGCCTGGTTCTTTCGCTTCCGGACAGCCGGCTATCTCACAAATCTGACGAGTTATCAATGTCCATCCGTTCTCAATGCCATCACAACATTCGAAAAACTTGAGGAATCCGATTCAAGCGTAAACAATAACTGGATGTCATACGTCAATTACGGCTTGAACTGGTCAACGTTCGGACGCTGTTACATACCGGTCTCACAGTATTGGGGGCGACAGGCGGTTAAAATGTCGCAGGTGGCGGCATCCCGGGACAGGTCGCCTGATCTGATTTTTTTTGCCGATACTCCCAAGTATTATCTGTCAATTCCGGATGGAGGAGTTTACCTGCCTGCATTCCGGCATAATAAACTCTCCAATGTGCTGACATTCGGCGGACATGTCACCACCATGCGGTACACAACGAATTTCAATGCGGATGATTTCAAGGAGAGATACCGCTTTCCCGCACAGATCAATGGCGTTCTAAAACGCTTCTGAAATAAATCACAACAAAAAAATGAGGTCAAAGATGAGAAAAGCCATGTTCCTTCTCGGATTTGCCGCCGCACTGAATCTGTGGGCGGATATGCCCTACACACGCGGGGACAATCTGGTGCGCAACGGCGCCTTGAAAGCAGTAAAGGCAAAATGGAAACCGGATGAATGGGTCCGTGCCTGCATTCCGCCGAATGCCAAATATACCATGATCCCGGAGGAAAACGGCTGGAAGATGTATTTCCTGCCGAATCAGGAGAACATGGATCAGGTGCGTCTGGTTCAGTTCAATATCAAAACAGAACCGGGATACGCTTATGAACTCATGTATGAAGCCAAAACCGGGCCGGGAGTCTCCATGAAACGGGATTCCTTTCTGCTGGGAACGGGAGTATGGGCACGATTCTTCACTCTGCCGCCGCTTCAGCAGTGGACAAAATGCCGGAGCATCTTCTGGATACCGCGGGATGTCCCGGAAAAAGGAGTGGTGACGCTGGGGCTGCAGAACCGTTCCACCAGCCCCGTCTGGTACCGGAATGTCAGCCTGAGAAAAATTTCCATCGGAGAAAAAGAAGTGGCGGAATTCGCACCTCCGGTCAAGCTGCTGCCGCTGACACCGAAAGATGCAATCGTCCTGCCGGACTCCGGCAAAGAATATCTCCAGTACGTCGTCAGCGGCATTCCGGATCACGCCTATGACAATTACCGCTTTGAAATCCGGCTTTACAAAAATGACACTGATTTCATACAGGGCAGGGTCAATGGAAAAAGAGTCGAACTGCCCGTCAGCGAAATGCCTGTCGGAATTTCAGTATTCCAACTGCTGGTTTACGACAAACGTGACCGGGCATTGGTCGCAACCAGCACACTGCAGATCGAACGCATCGACAAAGTGCCGGAGCATCTTGCCGATTTTGATAAAAAGATCCCCTTGAAAACTCCCCGGGGCGACACCATCTTCCCCATCGGCATATATGCAGGCCTGGGATGGAATTTCTCGCTGCAGAAACTGAAAGACTGCGGATTCAATACCGTTCACACATACGGCACCGACAGCTGGATTGTCAGGGAAGAAAACATGAAGCTGCTGCGCGAGGCGGAAAAACTGGGAATGTGGGTGCTCATGGGACTGCCTCCCGGTTTTCAGATCAGGGAATCCGCTCTGGAAAGCATGTCCCACTGGATCACCGCCTATAAACGTTATCCGGCAATTCTGTCATATTACTCCGACGAGGTACGCATGAGAGGGACTCCCCTCGAACTGGTCAGGAAAAATTATCAGACGGTGAAAAAGGCAGACCCCGCCCGGCTTCATTACATGTATGACAAACCCGAGTATGGACTTGGCGAAACAACAGATTGCCTGATGATTGATATCAGCAGCAAAAATCTGGCAAGGGTCATCAAGCTCCGAATGGGAAATCTTCCGGTGATTCATGTATTCGGAAATATTGATTACAAGAACTCGACGGCATCGTCCCTGGACTACAATCAATCGAATTTCGTCATGCCGGTCATCTGGGGCGCCAGCGGGATTTTCTACTGGTGGATGCCAAATCTGGAAGGGGGGAAGGAAGGCAATTTGGAATACAGGAAACTGGCTCCGCGGGTTCTCAACAGTTTCAAACGTTTTTCGGAAATCGCCCCGGCACTGATCTCCGGAGAACCCCTGCCCGACTGGGCAAAACAAATCCGGACGGAAGGAGCCATGGAGCATAAACTTTTCGCCCGGCAGGGAAAAGTCTACATCTTCTGCGGCGTTGCAAACGGTTCTCCGGAAAATGGAACAATCCGTCTGCCCATACCGGCAGGCAGGACTCTCCGCGATGTACTGAACGATCAGCAGCTTGAGGCAAACAATGAGTTTCTCCTGAAGCTGCATCCCGGACAAGGCCGTATCATAGAAGTGAAATAAAGAACTGTCCCGCCGCAGCCGGCAGGACACCGGGAAATTCCATCTGCTGCGGCAGGGCATAATTCTTCAATGCCGGCATCCTCAGGGAGGAAAACATTTTCAGGACAAAACAACACCGGGTGCAAAGAGAAATCTCTTTCTCTCTGCACTCCGCAATGTTCCCGCAGTCCGGCTCTCCGGCAGTCAGGGGCGCGTATAGCGCACCGGGGGCAGCGGGAGCGAGTAGAAATCCAGACTCACGCCGAGCAGATCACGGTGTTTGCGGATATATTCATCCTCCCAGTCGATATTGAAATGGAGCCACTCTTTCTTTGCTTTGACCGCGTCAATCCAGGCGTCAAGCAAGAGGTCAATCTTGGAATGGACGAAAACACGCGTATCGCCGTATGCATGAATCCACTTGCGGAACGCCTCGATCTCCGCGACTCCGGCTTCGCCCTTGTGATAATCGTCAAACAGCTTCTTAAAGCGGCAGAGGTATTCCGACCAGATCACCAGTTCCCGGCGGAAACGGTCTTCCGGAGCCTTCGCGGCAAGTTCAAGCGCAAAGGAACGGACCGTATCATAAGACTCCAGCGTCGTCCGGCTCAGCAGGGAATACGGATACGGGATATGGCAATGCCCCGCACTGCGGATCAGTTTCTTCAGCTTGCCGTAGAACCGGACCGCAATCGACGCATCTCTGCCGAAGAGTTTCTGAAGCATGCCGTTCACGGATTCATGTTCGTCCTCTCCATACGCCGCCTTCGCCATCAGATAATAATTCACGCCGTAAACAGTCCAGTGCGGAATATGGAACTGCGTCAGAACTCCGTCCACCTTGTTTTCCGCATACCAGTGCATCTCATGGAACATCTCATGGAAATGGATCATCGGGAGGGAAACATAGAAATTGACTCCCATATAGTATTCGTAAATATTGAGCGTGCCGCCGTTCTTGACCGCTGCCCAGTCGCGGATATCCCTGGCGTAACGGGAGTTGACCGGACACTCGATGTCGTCGATCGTATGATTGATGCAGCGCCAGTAGGGGGCAAAATGCAGCACCATGCCTTTGTCCAGAGTAAAACCGTCGGCAGGCGTGCAGTAATTTACATAAGCGCAGAAAGCGACATTGATATCGGGACGTGTTTTATGAACCTGATCCGCGACATAACGCACAAGGTCATGATAGATTCCGCTCGCTTTATAGACATGCTCGGAAACACTGTAAAGATCCCCTTTCCTGTTCCTGTCATAAAATGCGGAACACTCTTTGCATTCGCACCAGCCGAAGCCGTCGTTCGGAATCACGGCGACCGTCCTGACTTCCGGATTTTTCTTACAGTATGCAAGGATATTCCTGACCATCTCTTTGCGGAGCGCCGGGTTCGTCGTGCAAAGCTGCTCGCTCAGCAGAAACGCGCCCTTGCCGCCGGACGGATTGATGCGTTTCCCTTTGATCTCCGCAAAGAATTCAGGATGAGTCTTGCCGTATTTCTTACCGGGAATCCAGTAATCGAAGTTATGATGCCCGCTTTCAATCTCGATTCCGCGAATCTGCGCCATCTCTTTGAGTTCCGGCGTCAGTTCGTCATAATATTTCATCCATGTCTGGAGATAGTTCAGTTTGTTTTTCGCCATCCAGTCGAAAAGCGCGGGAGTATCCGCGTCAAACGGAAACTCCTGAATGAATCCGCGGTTCTTCATCAGCGGAGCACGCGCCTTGACAAGCACTCCCTCCGGCAGAGGATAAACGATATTTTCCGCGTCGAAACGGTCACGTCCGGGTTCGAAAAAGCAATAGCCGAGATAACGTTCCGCGAAATCGTAGACGCCGTAAAGCACATCGACGGCGGTCGGGCCAGAAATCATGACGGCGCCGCTGGTACATCGGATTTCGAAAGAAAGAAGTGAAGGGTCCACATTCAGCTTTGCATAACCATTGAATCTGGTCAATTCGCTGTGGGCAAGTTCAAGAGTTTTCTGTTCACAGACAGTCTTCATAGATGACCTCACTTTCTTATCAGATATTGAATACAAAAACAGGCATTCCACCGCTAATATAGCATACCCTCACGTCTTGTCACGGAAAAGTGAAAAAATATTTCACTATTTTTGGGGCGGGCATAACTGGGCGGGCATCCGAATGACGAAAACGGACTGCGGGGCGGAAATTCATATCCGGGACCAGTCCTTCCTGAAAGTCGTCCATTCCATCCGGCCCCTGCCTGATTTTTCCGAAAAACCTTTTTCCGCAATTCGAATTTTCCATAAACCGGTGTATATTATTCAGTTTAACATAAAATTTAATCACATTTATCAATACAGGAAAAAGGTCATGTTCAAAACAAGATCAGGACAGGCGGACTTTCCGGCGCTGGAACGCGATGTGCTCCAGTACTGGAAAGAGGGTAATGTCTTTCAGAAATCACTGGAGAACCGGAAAGGAAACGATGAATTCGTATTCTACGACGGTCCTCCGTTCGCAACCGGGCTGCCGCATTACGGACACCTCCTCGCGGGAACCATCAAGGACGTTGTCCCCCGTTACCAGACGATGCGCGGGAAATACTGCGAACGTACATTCGGCTGGGACTGCCACGGGCTTCCGGTCGAATATGAAATGGAAAAAGAGCTCAAGCTTTCCGGCAAGAAGGAGATCGAGAACTACGGCATCGACAAATTCAATGAAGCCTGCCGCGGAATCGTTCTGCGTTATACCGCGGAATGGGAAACGGTCGTCACACGCATGGGACGCTGGGTCGATTTCAGGAACGGCTACCGCACCATGGACACCAAATACATGGAATCCATCTGGAACGTCTTCAAGCGGCTCTGGGACGAGGGGCTGATCTACGAAGGATACAAGATTCTGCCCTACTGCCCGCGCTGCTCCACGCCGCTTTCCAACTTCGAGGCGAACCAGGGATATGCAGAGGTCACGGACCCCGCGATCACGATCCGTTTCAAGATCATCGGCGAGGACAACACCTACTTCCTCGCCTGGACGACGACTCCGTGGACCCTGCCCTCCAACATGGCGCTCACCACCGGTCCCGACATCGACTATGTGAAAGTCAAGGACGGCGACGAATACTATTATCTGGCAAAGGCGCGGCTCGGAGCCTACTACAAAAAAGACGCCATGCCGGAAATCGTCGCGGAAATGAAAGGCGCCGATCTCAAGGGAATGCAGTATGAACCGCTCTTCCCGTATTTTGCCGACTACCGCGAAAAAGGCGCGTTCCGCATGATCAACGCGGACTTCGTCAGCACGGAAGACGGAACGGGCATCGTCCATACGGCTCCCGGATTCGGTGAGGACGACGCCGTTGCCGGAAAGGCGAACGGCATCCCGGATGTCTGCCCGATCGATGAGGAGTGCAAATTCACAAAAGCCGTACCCGATTATGAAGGCGTTTACGTCAAGAATGCAGACAAGGACATCATGCGCCGCCTCAAGGAGGAGGGCAAGCTGGTTCATCGCGGCACGATCAACCACAACTACCCGCATTGCTGGCGCGACGACTCCCCGCTGATCTACAAAGCGGTCTCGACCTGGTTCGTCCGCATCGACAGGATCAAAGAGAAAATGCTTGCCGCCAATGAACAGATGTCCTGGGTTCCCGCGCACATCAAGGAAGGGCGTTTCGGCAAATGGCTCGAAAACGCGCGCGACTGGGCAATCAGCCGCAACCGCTACTGGGGCTGCCCGCTTCCGATCTGGCGCAACAAGGAGACCGGTGAAATGGTCTGCGTCGGTTCCGTCGCAGAACTCGAACAGCTCTCCGGACAGAAGATCACGGATATTCACAAGCATTTCGTCGATCCGATCAAGCTCAAAGGCAGGGACGGTTCCGTGCTTACCCGCGTGCCGGAGGTGCTCGACTGCTGGTTCGAGAGCGGCTCCATGCCGTATGCCCAGAACCATTACCCGTTTGAAAACAAGGAACGCTTCGAGAAAAACTTCCCCGCCGACTTCATCGCCGAGGGACAGGATCAGACGCGCGGATGGTTCTATACGCTGACCGTTCTCGCGTCCGCGCTGTTCAACAAACCCGCGGCGCGCAATGTGGTGGTCAACGGGATGATTCTAGCGGAAAACGGACAGAAAATGTCCAAGCGCCTGAAAAACTATCCCGATCCGATGTATATCGTCGAAACTTACGGCGCAGACGCCCTGCGTCTGTTCCTGCTCGGTTCGCCGGTGGTGCGCGCGGAGGACCTCAAGTTCTCCGAAAACGGCGTCAAGGAGGTCATGCGCGCCGTGATCCTGCCGATCTGGAACTCGTTCAGTTTCTTCACGACTTATGCGAACGTCGACAAATGGGAGCCCGCCGCAGACGGCAAGGCTCCCGAAACACTGGAAAATCCGCTGGACCGCTGGATTCTCTCCTCGCTTGCGGACATGGTCGAAGAAATCCGGAACGCAATGGACACGTTCCATCTCCAGAAAGCGGCGAACAGTTTTGAAAAATTCGTCGAAAACCTCACGAACTGGTATATCCGCAGGAGCCGCCGCCGTTTCTGGAAAAGCCAGAACGACAACGACAAAAATGAGGCTTATGCGACACTGTATTATGCGCTTCTGACCTTCACGAAGTGCGCTGCGCCGTTCATTCCGTTCATCACGGAGGAAATCTACCGCACGCTCCGCACGAAATCCATGCCGGAATCGGTGCATCTCTGCGACTATCCGGAAGCGGAAACATGGCGTCGCGACCCCTATCTTGAAAAACAGATGGACGCTACCATGAAAGCGGTTTCGCTCGGACGTTTCCTCCGCACTCAGCGCAATCTCAAGGTCAGACAGCCCCTCAAGCGGGCGATTCTCGTTTCCGGCGATGCGGAAATCCGCAAAATGCTAGAGGAAACCGAAGAGATCATCGCGGAGGAGCTCAACGTCAAGAATATCGCGGTCCGCGCGGATGAAGAAGAGCTTGTGACTCTTTCCGCCAAAGCGAACTTCAAGACACTCGGCAAACAGCTCGGCCCGCAGATGAAAGAGGCGGCGGCGCTGATTCAGGCGCTTCCGTCTTCGCAGATCGCATCGGTTCTGCGCGGAGAAAAAGTTTCGATCACACTCAAGTCGGGGACGGTTGTCGAACTCGGCAAGGATGATCTGAACATTCTCCGCGAGGAGAAAGAGGGAATGCCCGTGGCGACTGAGGAAGGCGTAACGATCGCGCTCGATACGGAGCTTGATCAGGCGCTTATCCATGAAGGCTATGCACGTGAGTTCGTCAGCAAGGTTCAGAATATGCGCAAGGAGATGAACCTCGATGTATCCGACAGGATCATGATCGAATTCAAGTCTTCGGCAGAGGCAGTAAAAGCCGTCAACGAATTCAAAGATTATATTGCGAACGAGACGCTGGCTGTCTCCATCGCCGAATCCGACTCTGCGGAGACCGGATTCGACCTCAACGGACAGCCCTGCAAAGTCTCGGTCAGAAAGGCATAACTCATCATGGGCAGAAGAATTCTTACCGGTATCCAGCCGTCGGGCATTCTGCATATCGGCAACTATTTCGGGGCGATGAAAGCGTCGATCGAACTCCAGAATCAGAATCCCGGCGATACGTATCTGTTCATCGCGGATCTTCATTCGCTGACGGTCAATCCGAAACCGGAGGATCTGCGTATGCGCATCCGGCGTCTTGCGCTCGATTATCTCGCGTGCGGACTTGACCCGGAAAAAACCGCGTTTTTCCGCCAGTCGGATATTCAGGGCGTCTGTGAACTGACATGGATTCTGAATACGATTACCGGGCTCGGACTGCTTGAACGCGCCCACAGTTACAAGGATAAGATTGCAAAGGGATTCATCCCGAACAACGGGCTCTTTTCCTATCCGGTGCTGATGGCGGCGGATATCCTGCTCTATAAATCCAATGCGGTTCCGGTCGGCAAGGACCAGAAACAGCATCTGGAAATCACGCGTGACATTGCAATCAAGTTCAACCAGATGTACCGGGAAGTCTTCGTAATTCCTGAACCGATCATCAGCGAGTCCGTCGCCGTGATCCCGGGAACCGACGGGCAGAAGATGTCCAAAAGCTACAACAACACGATCGAACTGTTCGGAAACGAGAAGGCGATCCGCAAGAAAATCATGTCCATTCCGACCGATTCCACTCCGATGGAAGACCCGAAAGATCCGGACAAATGCAACATCTTCGCACTGTTCAAACTGTTTTCGAATGAACAGCAGGTCGCTGATCTTGCGGCAAAATACCGTGCCGGAAATTTCGGCTACGGACACGCAAAGCAGGCGTTGTTCGAGGCTTATATGGACTATTTCGCTCCGATGCGCCGCCGTCGTGAAGAGCTGGAAAAGGAACCCGGATATATTGACGAGGTTCTGCGCAAGGGTGCGGAAAAGGCAAACGCCGTCGCCGCACAGACTATGGATGAAGTCTACCGAGCGGTGGGTCTGCGCTGATGTCCGTCATCAGGAGACTCATTCTTTTTCTGGCGGCGCTCTGCTGCTGGGGGCTGGCGATTTTTTTCGCCGCCTCCTGGCTCCGCGCCCATATCGAACTCGGCGAGGCGCGCAAGACCTCGCTTGTTCCATTTGCCATCACTCACAAAGGCAATGCCACAGTCCTTTCCGCATCCGTCGACATGGATTTCTGCAAATGGCGTTATCACCGGGGACCGGCACGCATCATAGTCAGCCTGCCCGGAGAAACCAGCCTGAGGAAAAGTCTCGAAACACATACCGTCCGTGTCCGCTTCAATTCAGAAATATTGCCTGTCACGCTCGGCAATCTATATGAACCCTATGCCTATATGAAAAGATACGCCGCCCATCCCGACAACTGCATGGTCGTGGGGCTTGAGCGGAATTATATCAGGGGCAAAAATCATATTTCAATAGAGATCACTCCCGCACTCTCCGGACAGACAGGGCTGTATGCGGCGCTCTATTTTCAGGACGCCGGCGAACTCACGGCAATCGTGCCGGTCAAAGCGGGCATCACCCTTTTCTTCTTTTTCTGGGCGGTTGTCCAGACTCTCATCTTCTTTTATTACGAACGGCACAAGGAGGGATGCCTGCATAATATTCTTATCAGAATCTTCCGGCTGGTTCCAGTCGAGTTCATTCTGATGTTTGCATCCGTCGCTTTCTGGAAAGCATGGCTGCTCCGGCTGTATCCGGACAGTTTTCTTCATCTGCTTACAGGCTTCGTCTCCCACGATTCATACTATGCACTGCCACTGCTGTTTTTCGAGCTGAATCTTTTCCTGCTTGCCGTTTTCGCGCTTTATTTTCTGATCGCGCTTCCAGTCCGCCTGATCCGGAAAAAACAAAAAAAAGGAAAGGGGCAAAGTTAGTCCTCTTTCAGAATATGCCGGATGCGGGGCTCCAGAGCTTCCGCCCAGATACGGTAACCGGCAGGTGTCAGATGCGTAAGACAATCCCGGTAGAGTTCTCTTTTGAGGGAACCGTCCGGATATGTGAACCGCGCACTCAAATCCAGATACTCTGTATGCGGCAGAGTCTTGGCATATTCACGCACAATCGCATTGGTTTCACTGATTTTCTCCCGATACTCCATTTCCTTCGTCCCGCGCGGCAGGACCGCCATGACAATAAGTTCTGTTTCGGGAAACATTGCACGGAGTCTTGCAATAACCGCCTTGATTCCCTCCGCCGCGTCCGCGGAAGTATCGCAAGGATAGTTCGGAGTCGCGGAAAACTGGTTTGTCCCGATATTCAGCACAACAAGCTTCGGACACTGCCCGTCAAGTTCTCCATGCTCCAGCCGCCAGAGAACGTTCTGAGTCCGGTCAAAACCAAATCCGAGGTTCAGGACCCTGCGCCTGCCGTAATATTCCCGCCAGACCTCCACACCATGCGTAACTCCGTCTTCGTCCGCCCAGAAATGCGTGATGGAATCGCCGATAAATACAATGTCGTATGAATTTTTCTTTGCAAGTTCACAACGGGTTTCATGACGTTTATACCAGTCATAGGCGTCGTTTTCGATTTTGGGACAGGGGATACAGGAACGGGGCGACATTTTGTTCAGGCACCTTTCTTTTCCAATTTTACAGGCAGTTTCTTCTTATTGACGACAGGATGAATTCCGAAGCGGGTCAGTGCAAAATCATATTTGACGGGATCTTCCGGCGCAAATGCGGCAAACGCGCGGGTAATCTCCAGAACCGCATTCAGATTCGCAGAGGAATGCGAACACAATCCAAGCTCCTTTGCAATGCGGAACATGTGCGTATCAAGCGGAACCAGAAGTTTACGCTTCGGAACACGGTCCCAGCAACCCGGATCGACTGCATCCGCCCGCACCAGCCAGCGCAGCATCAGATTCGCGCGCTTGCATGCGCTCCCCTTTTCCGGCGAAGGCAGGAGATAGGAAGCATGTTCCGGGAAAAAACAGCAGAGTTCATGGCTGAACCCGGTCAATGCAGGCAGAAGAGTCTCATCCGTATCCGAATAATGGGATAAAAATGTCTGCTGAAGTGATCCGTGTGTTCTGAGAGCTTTCCGGACACCGCACATCAGCAGAGCCATGTCTTCGCCTGTTGTAAACCGGTGTCTGAAATCCGCAAAAGCCGAACGGAATTGTTTCTCTGACCCCTTTAAGGCAAAAGAAAAAGGGGAACTCCCCATGACGGCAAGAGCACTGCGGATGCTTTTCAATATCTGCTGCACCCGCCCATAAGCGAGCGAAGAAGCAATCAATGCCGCTATCTCACGGTCGGCAGGTTCTTCATATTCATAAAGAAACATCAGCGGGTCGGGATCAATATACTCCCGTTTCGTATAATCACGGTAAAGCTTTTCGAGTTGACTGTTGAGAGAAAGTTTCATAAAAAAAGTTGCAGTTTTTCCGCATTCCTGCGGAGAAACTGCGTCAGAAAATTACCGGAAAGACCAGGGTATGAGAAAGGGAAAAACTGATCCCGCCCGCATCCCCCGATCCTGCGCGATTACTGTTTGGAGAACTGGTCCTTGCCGGCTCCGCACTCAGGGCAGACCCAGGTGTCGGGAACCTTTTCCCACGGTGTTCCGGCGGGGACGCCGTTATCGGGATCGCCGACTGCCGGATCATAAACATAACCGCATACATCACATACATACTTGTCCATTTTACATTCTCCTTATTGTTGATTGCTTCAAGCCTTTGCAGCGGCTCTCTCCTTGAGCGCCTTACCGATCTGCAAACCAAGCTCGAAACATTTTTTCAAATCATCTTCCGCCGGAACATACTTCACTTTCATGCCGTCCGTAAGCAGTTCCGCTTTCATGCCGGCCAGATATTCATTGACCTGTGCGATGGCTTCGCCGCTCCAGCCGAAGGAGCCGAAAGCAACCCCCAGCAGATTGCGCGGACGCAGCCCGCGAATATAGGTCAGCACGTCAGCAGTCGCCGGATACATGCCGTTATTGATCGTGGGAGACCCCACAACCAGCGCGCCGGCGCAGAGGACATGAGTGGCGACATCGCTTCTGGAATGGGCATCCAGCGGCAGGACCTCCACATCGGAGCCGCCTTCCCGGATACCGTCCGCAATCGCGACCGCCATCTTCTCCGTACTGTGCCACATGGTGCTGTAAATCAGCACCGCTCTGTTTTCAGGAGCCTGCGTCGCCCAGATCTTATACAGTTCAAAAGGCTTTGCAAGCATTTCCCCGCGCCAGATCGGGCCGTGGTCGGTAGCGATGATCTCGACATCCAGCCCCAGCTTCGGAAAATCCTCCAGAAGCTTGAGAACCTGCGGCGAGAAAGGGAGAAGAATATTGGCATAATATTTCTTCATCTCCTGTTCGACAACCGCCCAGTCATTCTCCTCGACAAACAGCTTGTCCGTCGCAAAATGCATTCCGAAGCCATCCTGCGAAAACAGGATTTTCTCCTCCGGGATATAGGAAAACATACTGTCCGGCCAGTGAAGCATCTTCGTCTCGACGAATGCCACGGACATGTTTCCGAGGCTGATGGAATCACCGGTTTTGACCGCCGTCAGCTTGTCGCCGATCCGGAAATGAGCATCAAGAGTCTTCACGCCCATCACGGAGGCATAAACCTTTTCCGGCTGGACTTCGCGAATGACATCGGGAAGCGAACCGGAGTGATCCATCTCCGCATGGTTGGAAACAATGACGTCGATTTTGGCGGGGTCGCCGATCACAGAGGCGATTCTCTGATACATCTCCTCCTTGAAAGGAGCCTTGACGGTATCAATCAGCGTAATCTTATCCGCAAGGACAAGATACGCATTGTATGTCGATCCTCTTGCGGTCTTGTAACCGTGAAACTCCTTGAGTCCCCAGTCAATTGCACCGACCCACCAGATTTTATCCGTGACCTTTATGGCTTTCAAATGGCTTTCCATGATTCAGAAACATGTCCTGTTTTTAAGGTTGAACTTCGCCGGGACATGCCCGGACTGCGACTTATTTTACTTCATATTTCCAGAGCCCGTGAATGTTGCAGTACTCGCGGACAATCATTCCCTTTTTCAAGGCGACATAAAATTCCGCGGACGGCTCTTCTCCGGGTTTGAGATATTTGCGGTTGACATACGGACCGTTCTGAACCTCGATCCATACAATGTAATGTTCGGGAAGCATCGGGTGCGCCATATTCTCGCCAACCACGACTTTCATTCCGCCTTTGCCGTTGTCCATCGGGAACGGAACATGCTTTTCCCCTTTGGAATCGGCGGTCTTCTCCTCCAGAACGGCCATCGGTTTGCCGCAACAGGTGATCTCGCAATTTTCGCAATTGCACTCAGCAACGACTTCCGTAACGAATCCGCAATCGTTGCACTTCAGGATTGTGTTTTTTTTCAACATACTACCCCCCTTTAGGTTTTGGTTATGATACTTGTGCATCCTTTTCCGTTTGAAATGCACATTTTTCGCAATATCCGGTGAAGCTGACACTGGCCCCCGTAATACGGTCCGTCAGTTTCGACTCCAGCTCTTTTTCCACGCCGTCCATCCCGTCCGGCATAATATCCTCAATGGCACCGCACAGACGGCAGACCAGATGATAATGACGGCTCGTATTGCCATCGAAACACATCTGCTTCCTGCCAAGCCCCAGCCTCTGAATTTCCCCGTTTGCGGACAGCACCTCCAGATTCCGGTAAACGGTTCCCAGACTGATCCGCGGAAGCTTCCTGCGCACTACTTCATACAGCTCGTCGGCTGTCGGATGGCATTTCAGCTTCCGCAACTCATCCACAATGACTTTTCTCTGAACAGTCTTGCTTAACTTCATTTTCAAATCCCATGTTTTGATAATGATTCTTAAACTAATACCTGAAGAATATTTTTCAAGTCTAATTATTCAAAACAAAATAAGAAATCATAAAAAAACACTTTTTCAAGTCCGGAAAAGACTCTGAACACTGAAAAAATACAAAGCAATGCAATTTTATTCAGATGGATTCGAGCCTGACGGTCCGCCGGAAAAAAATTCAGCTTTTTTATTTCTCCCGGCCTGTTTCCGGGAGATTTTCCGCCAAGGCGGGCGGTCAGACTTCGAACATCCAGCCGTGAGTATCCGGAAGTTCTCCATACTGAATGCCTGTCATGGCATGATAAAGCTTCTGAAGCGTCGGCCCGCACTCTTCCCCGTATTTGAAGACCTTGTCTGCCGTGACGATCTCAGAAATAGGCGTAATCACGACCGCGGTTCCACAGGCTCCGATCTCAGCGAAGTTGCCGAGCTCATCCCGGTGAATATGCCGCCGTTCCACTTTCATGCCGAGGTCTTCCGCAATCTGCTGAAGCGACTTATTCGTGATGCTTCCGAGAATGGACGGAGAATCCGGCGTTGCATAGACTCCGTCCTTCGTGATTCCGAAGAAATTGCTGGTGCCGAATTCATCGACATACTGATGTGTCTTCGGGTCCATGAAAAGCGGAATCGGAAAACCCTTTTCCTTCGCGATCTTCGCCGGCTTGAGACTGGCGCCGTAGTTTCCGCCAAGCTTGATCGTTCCGGTTCCGAGCGGCGCCGCCCGGTCATAATCCTCAATCACGAGTGCGGGAACGGGCTTCATGCCGCCTTTGTAATACGGACCGACGGGCATGACCATGATCAGCAGCTCATAATCCTTGCTGGGGGCGACTCCGATCTGCGGGCCGGTTCCGATGTAGAGCGGACGGATATAAAGAGAGCCGCCGGAGCCGTAAGGCGGAACATAGTCGATATTATCGAGGACGACACGTCTGACAAGATCGCAGAACTGTTCGACGGGGATTTCGGGTCCGAGAATGCGCGACGCGGAAAGATTGAGTCTGCGCGCATTTTCATCCGGACGGAAGACTTTGACCGTGCCGTCCTTGCAGCGGAACGCCTTGAGTCCCTCGAAAGCAGCCTGCCCGTAGTGGAGACATGTCGCGGCGATGGTCATGGTGATGGTGTGTTCATTCATCAGGACGCCGGAGTTCCACTTGCCGTCTTTATACGAGCAGCGGATATGCGATCTGACCGGCATGTAACTGAAGCCGAGGGCTCCCCAGTCGATGTCGGTTCTGATGTTGTTTAGTTGTTCTTGCGTTGCCATTTTCACTAACTCCGATCCGGTTATATTGTTCTGCAACAGTCCAAAGCTGTTGTTTTGTTCATTTATTTTTTAAAATCTACTTGCTTTTCGCGTATAGTCAATTTAATTACTATTGATTTTTCCGGAAAAGTGGGTAATTTTATATATGGAATCGAATTTTATCATAAAAAAAGGACAAAAACACCATGAAATTCAGAAGAATTCTCTCGTTGGGCGTTCTCGCAGTCGGGCTTGCCGTATTCGGAAGTGCATGCGGTATTTTCGAATCCTCGGATGAGGAGGAAAAGGATCAGTTCTACCGTCCCCTGAACGGAAGCGGTCCGGAGAAAATTGATGTCAAAGACCCCGGCAGTTCCGGGGAGGCGAATTTGACCGGGGGGCGGATTGATGATTCCGCCGGAATCAACGGTCCCGGCGAGTCGCGAAGCGGCAGCGGGCTGTCAAATTACGACGGCTTCGGGACACCGATCCCGGGCGTGACATTCCAGACCGTCTATTTCAGATTCGACCAGTCCCGTATTGAATCCACGGAATCAGGCAAGCTTGACGCCATCGCAAACTATCTCAAGAGCAATCCGGGAACCGGTGTCGTGATCGAAGGCAACTGCGATGCACGGGGCAGCGAGGAGTACAACCGCGCCCTCGGAGAGCGCCGCGCTCTGACCGCGCAGGAATATCTGCTGGAACAGGGAATTGCCCCGTCCAGAATGAAAACCCTCAGCTACGGCAAAGAGAAACTGGTTGCGCTCGGCAATACCGAGGAAGATCACATGAAGAACCGCAGGGACGACTTTGTCGCGGTCAAACTCCTGAATCCGTAACTCTCCGTTTTCCTGAATTTCCCAGCCATGCCGGAAAAAAATCCTGCATGGCTTTTTTATTGAAATGCCATGCACTCTATTGAAAAAGTGTTTTTATCGTGTTATATTGCTTCTATTGCGTTATTTTACTTATAAATTTCAAGCTGTTTTCTGTGAAGGGAGCGCCTTATGGCAGGCAAACAAAAAAAAGTAATGAATATGACCGTTCTATACATCCTGATCGGAGTCTTTTTTGTACTCCTGACGGGACTGAACATCTACGCTTATCTTACGATTGTCGGCATGAGCCGTTCTTATGCGGAGCTCGGTTTCATCTCACGGAATTTCCGTTTCGAGTTCAAAAGCGCAAATGACGCCTTGCAAGAGATTCTGAACGGCGACAAGGAGAAAAATCTCGACAAAGACGTCTGGAATCCCCTGAAAAAAGCCGAAGATTTCATTCCCACCCTGAAAAAGCTGGAACCCAGCCTGGAGGATCTGGCAAAAAACATCGAAAAATTCAAGGAAACTGCGCAGGAGGCTTATCAGGAAAGCGATCTCAACATCAAACAGCAGCATTTTTCCACCTGCGAACGTTATTATGAGACCTCCGTTCAGAAACTGGATATTTTCGAAAGCAAAATCAAGGATGTGATCGAAAACGAAATGGGATTCGTCCGCCTGATCTATATCATACTGCTTTCCTCCAACATTCTGGTTTTCGGCGCAATCTTCTATGTCGTTTACCAGAACAATAAACAGCACCTTGCATTGTCTCAGAAAGTAACAATGGAAAATGCCAATCTGAATGCCATTATGGCGGGATTGGACTCTGTGCTGCTCACCATCGACAATACAGGAATCATCCGCAACTGGAACGCCAACGCGGAAAAATATTTCGATAAGGAGGAGGAAGAAGTCATCGGAAAAAATATCTATGAGATACTGCCGATCTTCAACCAGTTCAAGGATTTCTTCAATACGGTCCTTTACTCCTCCAAGCGTTACTATAAATACCATGAACGCATCAACATAAACAAGGGTCCCCTGCGCGTGGTCAATATTCTCTGCGTTCCGATGCTCTCCTCAGCTTTCAAGGCAGGTTATTCCGAGCTGCTCGTCAAATTCGACGACGTGACTTCCTACCGGATTGACGACGAATCCTACATTCAGGAATGTCAGCGGAATTCGGTCAAGGACTCCCTGAACATGCTCTCTGCGGATGCGGCGCCTCTTTTTGCTGAAGTCAGCGACTCTCTGGCATCTCTGAATACGCTCGCGGAGACGGAAGGTCAGGCGGATGTCGTGCCTTACAGCTCTTATGTGCAGACTCTTGCATCACAGCTTGCACTTCTGCCTCAGAAGTATGTCTCCTCCCTCACCCCCCCGGAGGATAACAGAATTCATATCGACCTGAATGAAATGATCATGTATGTCCTGCGGATCTGCCAGAAGACTTTTGTGCATACGATCAATATCGAAGTGGCGTTGAACGAGTCCAAATCGTGGGTTCTAGCTGACCCCGCACAGCTTGCGCAGGTCTTCCTGAGCTTCATGGACAATGCGTCCGACGCCATGACGGTGATGAAAGAAAAACGCGGCGACAAGGAGCTCGGCGGAATCCTTTCCGTATCCATTGAAAAGATCACCGGCGATAAAGTCGCATGCGATACCCTGATCCGTTTCCGCCAGGCGTTGAACGAACCGGCATACTGGGTTATCATCATTTCCGATACCGGCGTCGGTATCGAACCCGATACCCTGCCGCGTATTTTCGACCCATTCTTCTCGACCAAGGAAAATCCGGAAAACAAGGGGCTCGGCCTGACTCATGCGATCACGACGATCAACTCGCTGGGCGGCTGTGTCGATGTCAGTTCGAAACCGGGACGCGGAACCATTTTCAAAATCTACCTGCCTGAAACCGACAACGCCGCCAGCAAGTCGAACGACGCAACGGCGGACTCCTCCCTGAATTCCGATGAGAAACAGATTCCGCATGGACAGGGATTGATTCTCCTGGTCGATGAAGACAGCCTGATGCGTAAAGTCACGAAGAAGCTGCTGGAAAAGATCGGCTACACGGTGCTTGATACCGACAACGGGTTCAGCGCACTGAATCTGTATGCGGAAAATATTCAGGATGTCGCCTGCGTAATCCTCGACGTCTCGGTACCTCAGATGACCAATGCCGATATTTATCTTTCGCTCAAAGGCATGAATCCGGATGTCAAGGTGATCGTGTTCCCGGATTCCGATCAGGATGAAAGTTCAACCAGACTCCGCGAAAACGGCTTCACCAACTTCATCAGAAAACCGTATTCTCTGGAAATGCTCGGCAAGATGCTTCAGCGCCTGATCGTCTATGAATCTGCGGATTGAAACCTCGAAAGACCGTGAATCCCCGTTCTGGCGACTTGAAAAAACAGATTGGAATGATAAGCTATACTGTTGCAAAAACCAAAGAGAAAGGAATCGGATTATGATTTATGTGATCGCTTCAATCGAAGTCAAAGAAGGTGCAAAGGAAGAATTCCTTAAAATATTCAAAGCCAACGTTCCCGCGGTAAAAGCGGAAAGCGGATGCATCATGTATCAGCCCACGGTCGATTTCGACTCCGGAATGGATGCCCAGAAGCACATTCCGGACAATGTCGTGACGATCATTGAAGGCTGGGCATGCGTCGAGTGCCTGAAGAAACATCTGGCATCTCCCCATATGCTGAAATATAAAGAAGATGTAAAAAATCTTGTCAAGGGCACGACTCTCAACATCGTCGAGCCTGCGTGACATTCCGGAGACAAAGACAGCCAACAATGAGAACAGTGCTTTATCCCGGAAGTTTTGATCCGGTTACGAACGGGCATCTTGATGTCGCCCGCAGGGCAAGCCGCATCTTCGACAAGGTTCTGATCGCCGTCGCGGAAAATGCGGAGAAAAACCCGCTTTTCACCTTTGAAGAACGGATGCATCTGCTGGAGCTTGCATGCAAAGGAATCGACAATATTGAAATCGTGACGTTCCGCGGACTCCTTGTCGATGCGGTCCCCGCATTCAAAGCGTGCGCCGTCCTGCGCGGCATCCGCGCCGTGTCCGATTTTGAATATGAGTTCCAGATGGCGCTGATGAATCGCGAGCTGAATGATCTGTGCGAGACACTGTTCATGATGCCGAGCCCGGAATATTCTTATGTGAGTTCGCGCCTGATCAAGGAAATCGCAAAATGCGGCGGGGATATCTCGCCGTTTGTGCCGGAAATCGTAAGACAGGCAATCCGGGGAAAGTTCCATTCCAAAAAAGGAGCCTGATATGATTAAAATCAATACCGCCCAGATCGGACCGGAAGGTCTGCATATTGACGGAGAGGAAGATTCCGCGATTCTGGAACTGGAGTCCATCCACGGAATTCCGGTATTCCGCTGCAGCCCGATTCATTATGACCTGAATGCAATGATGGTCGGACAGGATCTGCTCGTCACCGGTTCGGCATTCGTCGAGCTGGAAACGGAGTGCGTAACCTGTCTTGACAGGATTAAAGTCAAAGTCGGAGATCCGAAAATCTGCGTGCATATTGAAAAAGTGCCCGAAGAAGAGGTCGATATGACTCCCGAAATCCGCGAGGATATTCTGCTTGCCATGCCTTCCCGGTTCAAATGTTCGGAAAACTGCAAAGGGCTCTGCTCCGGATGCGGCGTCAATCTGAATACGGAAAAATGCCGTTGCTCCGCGAAAAAGAAAAAACAGAAACAGCCGCTCCCCAATGACACATGGAGTGCGCTTGACGATCTGAAGCTGTAGCTTCGGCAGGCAGTCTGTTCATACGCAGACTATTGCATTCTCAATATGGAACGAGGCGCAACTGTATTTTGCAGCTGCGCCTCGTTCCATATATTTTTCAGTAATTTCTTATTTGACGAGAGTCTTCAGGTGAGCGACATAACTCTCGGCTCCGCCCCGCCTGTAGCCTGTCGTGCCAATGACTTTGCCGTCGCCATTCATCAGAAGCACCGTCGGGAATCCGCGGATTCCGTATTTTTCCGCCAATTCCTGATTCTGTTTCTTTATGGCATCACTCTGCTGAATGCCTCGCGGGAAGTCGATCTTCACAAGAATCAGATTCCCGGCGGCATAATCCCGAAAGGCTTTCTGTGCAAAAACTTCCTTGTCGAGCCGGATGCACCACGGGCACCAGTCCGATCCGGTAAAGTCAACCAGCATCGGTTTTTTCGTTTCCTTTGCCAGCTTCTGCGCCGCGGCAAAGTCGGTCATCCAGCCTGTTTCGCTTTTTACCGTTTTCTCCGCTGCCTTTGCCGGTGTCTGCGCGTTGAGGTCAGAAACTGTCAGGAATGCGGAAATTCCCACGGCGAAAATGCTTGCCAGTAAAATTTTTTTCATCATAACTCCCCCTTTTCTCCGGTTATATTTTTGGAAATGCGATGAGTATTTGACATGAATGATTCAGAAAAAGTTCAATCAAAAACAGTTTTTTTTATGAAAAGACGGGAAACTATATTCATAAACAATCCGCTGAGCCGTTACTTCCTGCAATCGTATCAAGAAGAACGCAGCCGATCACCTTGCACTTGCGGAAGGCGCCCTCCCAGTCACTCTCTTGAACGCGCGGGAAAAATGAAATTCGTTCGGGAACCCCAGCTTTTCCGCCACTTCCTTGACGCGGATCGACGGATGATCGTGAAACATCTGTTCCGCCATACGTACCCGGTATTTCAAAAAAGCCTTGGCGGGAGAAATTCCCAGAAGTTTTGCACACCGGTGAGTCAGCAGACTCACACTGATATGAAGTCGGGAGGCAATCTCACGGTTCGTCAGGTTTCGTGTCAGGTTGTTTTCAAATACGGCAATCAGTTCGGAAAGCATTTTATCATCATTGCACCTGCGGAGAAGCAGCGGTTCGAGAAGATTTTCCGGGACTGCGGCGGCAAGTTCCCAGAACAGTGCCGCAAACAGGGCATCGACGGAATAATAAACCGTTTTCGGAGCACGCTCGATATGAGTCTGAATCCCGGTAATGAGAGAATAGACTTCATCCGGCGGAAACCTGAGCTTCCGGTTCTCCGCCGGAATCCCCTTTTGAAAGATTCCGGGAGCCGGGAAATGCCCGGGCAGACGGCGCAACTGAAAATTGAACGCATAAAAAATGCATCCCGGAGCCAGGAGATCAATGTGCAGATCATCCGGCTCAAGAAACAGCGCTTCGCCGGAATGCAGTTTGATTTTCCGTGAATTCACATGACACTCATATACGGTTCCCTGCACGGGAATAATCAGTTCATAACCGATATGGCGGTGCGGATTCCACGAGCCGTGTTTCTGTGGTGAAACGATTGCGAAAGTAACCAGTTCCGGGCGGATTTCCGTATCCGGAGCCATCTCCGTCCAGCGCCCGGTCCAAAGCCTCCTGCAGTCGTTCCGGATATCCCTGCGGTAAAGCATCTTCCCCTCTCCGATTTTTTCATGAATAAAGGAACTGGGTTTAATCTATCATGAGAAAACACCGGAATCAAGTTCCTGTCCCGTTAAAATTGCCGCTCTCTTTCCGTTCAAAATTGAAAGCGTGGCATTTACACGGTATATTATCCGGTCAATGAAAAAGGAAAGGATTATGATGGAACTGCTGGCTCCTGCGGGAAATCTGGAATGCGCTCTTGCGGCGTTCGACGCCGGAGCCGATGCCGTGTACTGCGGCCTGAAACGTTTCAATGCGCGCGAACGGACGGAAAATTTCACTTTTGAAGAGATGTCCAGGCTTCTGGCATATGCGCATAAACTGAACCGTCATGTCTATGTCACATTCAATACTCTGATCAAAGAGGACGAACTGGATGAAGCCGCACAGGAACTGGCACGGCTTGAACAGCTCCGCCCGGACGCGATCATCATTCAGGACCTCGGAATTGCACGAATCGCACGGGAATATTTCCCGAAACTCGTCCTTCACGGCTCGACTCAAATGGGGTTGCACAACTCCGCCGGACTCGCCTATGCCGGAAAGCTGGGACTCTCCCGCGTAATTCTCGAGCGTCAGACGACACTTGCGGAGCTGGAACAGATCATGCGTTCAAAACCGCCGGTCGAGGTGGAAATCTTCATTCACGGCGCACTCTGCTGCTGCATTTCGGGAACCTGCCTGCTCTCCTCCTGGCTCGGCGGTTGGAGCGGAAACCGCGGAAAATGCAAACAGCCCTGCCGCAGAAGGCACCGTTCAGCAGACGGAAACGGGTTCTTCCTTTCCGCGCAGGATCTCGGAACGCCGGAACTGATTCCGCGCCTGATGAAATCCGGCGCCGCCTCATTCAAGATCGAAGGGCGTCTGCGCCGCGCGGACTACGTCACAAATGTCGTCACCGCCTACCGTATGCTGATGGACGCCGCCTCGAAGTCCGATGAGGATTTCCGCATGAAACTGCCCGAAGCAAAAAACTGCCTTGCCCGCACCTACGGACGGAAATGGTCGCCCGGCTATTATACGAAAGAGTCCGCCGCATCCCTCATTAAACACGATGCCATGGGAGTGTCGGGGCTTCTCTGCGCCAAAGTGGTCTCAACCTCGCAGAACGGTTTCACAATGAGCATGGGCCGCAATGTTTTCTCCGGAGACATGATCCGGGTTCAGCCTCCGAGCGGAGACGAGGGTCCCGCGATCCGCATCACAAAAATGACGCTTCGCGGCAAAAACATCTCCTGCGCACGCAAAGGAGAAGAAATTTTCGTCCATGCGGACAAGGAAATTCCGCGCGGCGGGCTCGTCTACAAGATCGGGGAGCGCACGGAAGATTATTCCGCGCGCATCGCGGCGCTTCCCGCCCGCCTGCCGCTGCTGGACATTGATGTGAAACTGTCGCGAACTTTCTGCCGCGTGGAGATTCAGGGGCAGGTTCATGAACAGAAACTTGAGCTCTCCGAAGCGGAAAAACAGCCGCTCGACCCGAAACGTGTCATTGAGGAATTCAGTAAACTGCGCGACGGCCGTTTTGAAACAGGAAGCGTGCATGTCTCCATTTCCGGCAACCCGTTTCTCCCCTCCAGCGTCCTACGGCAGCTCCGCAAAGAGTGCGGTGAAAGTCTTCTTCCGCGCCTCGACCCGCATCAGCCGGCGGAACATTCCAAAGCCGGACTCGAACACTTCCGGAGAGATCATGCGGAGCTCGCGCATCCGTGCCCGCAAAAAAGATGGCAGGATACGGCGCTGATACCGCGCGGTAGGCATCCGAAACTGGCGTCCCGCTGCATCATCGCCCGTGAAATGGACGACACTCCCGCGCCCAATGAAGAACTTCTTCTGCCGTTCTACATCAACGAATCCTCCTTGAAAACAGTCCGCGAAGCAATCGCACAATATGTGAAAAAAGGCGGAAAAACAGTCCGGATTACTTCTCTGAGCCATTTTGAACTGCTGAAAGATTATCCGGGGCTGACGATCAAGACCTGTATGCCGCTTCCCGTCTGCAACTCAATGGCAGTCAAAGAGCTGGAGCAGCGCGGCGCGGCTCTTGCCCAGGGATCGCTTGAACTGGGGAAAACGGAACTTGCGGCACTGGCAAAGAAATCGGTTCTGCCATTTGAACTTTACCGTTACGGGCGTCCCGTTCTGCTTTCCACGCGCGCCCTGCTTCCCGTCCACGGCAGAATGCAGGACTCCAAAGGAGACGAATTCCTGGTGGAAAAACACGGCATTCTGACCCAGGTTCTGCCGGACAAGGTTTTAAGCCTGCCTCCCTTGCAGGAAGCAGACGCCTTTTTCTACGATCTGCGATCCGCCGCGGAAAATGAACAGAACACCGCACATTTCAATTTTGATATCACGCTTGCCTGATTTTCATTCCGCATGAAATGACGGCAATCAGCAGACGCGGTTCACAAAACCTTTGAGGTAAAGCCCTTCCGGGAAAGACAGCGGAACCGGATGATCGGGAGCCTGTGTCAGTTCGCGGACAATCAGCGCCTCGCGTCCGGCGTCAAGCGCGGCGTCGGCGGTGATCTTCTGGAATAAAGCCCGCTCCATCAAACCGGAACAGGAGAAATTCACCAGAATCCCGCCGGATTTCAAAAGTCGGAATGCAAGCAGGGCAATATCCTTATAGGCGCGACAGCCCCGCATCAGGGCGTTTTTCGAGTCGATGAACTTCGGCGGGTCCAGAATGATCATATCGAAGGACTCGCCGGATTCGCGGCAGTGGCGCAGATACTCAAAGACGTCCCCATCAATATTATCACAGGCGGAGTCCGGCAGGCTGTTCAATTTATAATTTTCTTCGGCGGTTTCAAGCGCCGGACGCGAGGAATCCACATTCGTCACATGGGCGGCTCCGCCTTTCAGGGCGCATACGCCGAACGTTCCGGTATAGGAAAAGCAGTTCAGCACGCGCCGTCCGGCGGAAAGTTCACGGACCACGCGGCGGTTTTCCTTCTGGTCGAGGTAAAAGCCGGTCTTGTGACCATGATACACATCGACTTTGAAACGGAGTCCGTTTTCGATGATGAAAAGCGACTCCGGCGGCATCTCCCCGGCAAGCAGCCCGACAGTCTCCTCCAGACCCTCCTTCTTGCGCGCGGAAAGATCAGACCGTTCATAAACGCCTCTGCATCCGGTCGCCTCCATCAGAGCCTCCGCGATCATTTTTTTGAAAAACTCTCCTCCCGCGCTGGAAATCTGAACGACAATGTAATCACCATAACGGTCTGCAATCACCCCCGGCAGACCGTCCGCCTCCGCCGCAAGCAGACGGCAGGCGCCGTCCCCGGCATTGTATCCGAGGAATTCGCGGTAATCCAGAGCACAACGGATACGGTTCAGAAAAAAATCCCTGCCGACCGTTTCAGACTGCTCAAAACTCCAGACCCGCGCCCGAAGCTGGGAATCCGGCGAGTAAGCGCCGCAAGCGAGGAATTTTCCGTCATGGCTGTTGACCCGGATCGTTTCGCCGCGCCGGGGCTGCCCCTCAACACGATCGACCGCACCGGAAAAAATCCACGGATGACGGCGAAGCAGAGACTTCTCCCGTCCTTTCTTGAGGAACAATACAGAATCTTTCATTTTTTCTTTCCAGTTTAAGAAAACGTCAACACCACTTTGTAATGGCGTCCACGGTCAGTTTCGGCACGTGCAGAGTGTTTTTGTCATCAAGATAATAGTTCGTGACAGCCCTGTCTCCGACATCTTCGCAGACAGGCGATTCCGCCGGATAGCCGAGTGCAACCAGATACAGAATCCGGTCGGGATGCTCCAGTCCGAGCACATCCGCGATCTTTTCCCGTTTATGGGACCCGATCCAGCAGCAGCCGATCCCGCGCTCCCATGCGGCAAACTCCATACTCTGGATCGCCGCTCCCGCATCCGCATGGAGCAGCGGCCCCGGCTCGCAGTTGCAGACCACGGCAATGAATACAGTCGGAGAAGTCCTGCCGGGAACCGGATCGCGATGCGGCTGCACCAGCGCGGCGTATGCCGTATGCGGCAGAATCTTTGCGACAAGACTGCTCTCCGTCGCCACAAGATAGCGCAGGCGCTGTTTATTCGAAGCACAGGAAGCGAGGCGGGCGGCATTCAGAATCGCGCACAGGTCTTCCTTTTTCAAGGGCTCCTGCGTGAACTGGCGGATAGTACGTCTCTTCAACACTTCGGAAAAATCCATCGGGCAGCTCCTTTTATTTCAACAGTTTCAGCAATGCCGCCGGAACGCGGGTGGGGCGGCCGGTCTTCATGTCCATGCAGGCGTGAATCGTGTAACCGTCGGCAAGAATCCTGTCGCCGCAGCGGACTTCGCACTCGATCTTGACACGGACGCCTTTCGCCTCGGCGACACGTCCGGTAATGGAAAGACGGTCCTCGAAATGCGCCGAACTCTTATAGCGGCAGACCGCCTCGATCACCGGCATTGCGATTCCCTTCTTCTCCATCTGGAGATAACTCAGACCGGCGTCGATCAGCATCTCACTGCGGAACATCTCGAAATACTTCAGGTAATTCGCATAATACACGACCCCCATCTGATCGGTGTCGGCATACGGAACGCGATACGTGAGAACCGTCTCTTTTTCCATGGCGTCTTTCTCCTTGATTTGATCCAGCATGAATTGAAGCGTCTGCTCGATTTCCCATTCGCTGTTATCGACAAACACCGCATCCTCCGCCCGGCGCAGAGGCGCAACGGCACGGTTGCTGTCCTGTTCGTCGCGTGCGGCAATGTCCCGCGCCACGGATTCCAGCGTCGCGCCATCCACGGTCTCGCCGCTTTGGGAAAGACGGCGGCGCGCACGGACCAGCGGCGAAGCAGTCAGGAAAAATTTGAACTGCGCATCCGGAAACACGGCAGTGCCGATATCGCGTCCTTCCATGACAATCCGTCCGAGTTTCGCCATTCCCCGCTGGAGATCAAGCAGCCAGGCACGCACATTCGGCATGGTCGCGACTTTCGATGCGGCAGCGGAAATTTCAGCGCTGCGCAACTCCGATCCGGGGAATACGCCGTCGATTTTGATCTCAAGCGGAGCATCCGGCGTTATTCTTTCGTAAGAGATCGCCGTTTCCGCAAGGACCTGATCCACCTGTCCGGGAGTCACGGCATACGGGTCAAGCCCGCGGCGGTACAACTTCCATGCGACGGCACGGTAAAGCGCTCCTGTATTGATATAAGCGATTCCGAGCGCTTCGGAAAGCCTGCGCGCAACCGTGCTCTTTCCGGAAGCCGCGGGACCGTCGATGGCGATAACGTTTGAAGACATGAGAACTCCCTTTCTGTCATGGAAATGAAATTTTTCTCGGGTAATTTACACGGGAAGAGCCATTCCGTCAAGAAATTGATTAGCATATTCGCATTTTTGATGTATAATATATAGCGCAAAAAATTTGGAACACACGGAAAGATGTGAAAATGAAAGTAATATCATATAAGGATGGAGATTATAAAAAGTCTCTTGATCTGCTCTATAACCGTCCGGCATGCCCGCCGGAAATCGAAACCGCAGTCGCGGCAATCGTTTCGGAAGTCCGCAGAAATGGCGATCAGGCAATCTGCAAATTCATGAAGAAGTTCGATTCTCTCGACATCACTCCTGCCGGTTTCCGGGTCACGGAAAAAGAATTCGAGGAGGCGGAGGAGAAAATCGATTCCAAAGCAAAAGAGGCGATTGCAGCAGCACTCAAAAACATACAGATTTTTGCATCGCATCAACTTCCGAAAAACTGGAACTTCTCTCCGCGCCCGGGCGTTGTCCTCGGGGAAAAATTCACGCCGATGGATCGCGTGGGTTGCTATATTCCCGGCGGAACGGCTCCGCTGGTTTCCACGGTTCTGCATACCGCAGGAATTGCGGCGGCGGCGGGAGTCAAAGAGATCGTCGCGGCAACCCCGCCGATGAAAGACGGATCAATTCATGCGGCAACGCTTTACGCACTCAAGACAGCCGGAGTGAAAGAGGTTTACCGGATGGGCGGCGCCTATGCCATCGCGGCACTCGCCTATGGAACGGATACCGTCCGGAAGGTGGAAAAAATCGTCGGACCCGGCAACGCGTATGTTGCGGCGGCAAAGAAAATCGTTTACGGCAGTGTCGCCATTGATATGGTGGCGGGTCCCTCCGAGATCATGATCGTAGCGGATTCGGAGGCAAATCCGGCATTCATTGCGGCGGATATGTTATCGCAGGCGGAACACGGAAGCGGCCTTGAACAGGCTGTTCTCGTAACCGACTGCGCGGAAATCATCCATCAGGTGAAAACGGAACTTCTCAAACAGGCGGAGACCCTCTCCAGAAATGCGACGGTGGAACGCGTTCTTGAACATGGAGTATTCTTCATCGAAGCGGCAGATATCGACGAAGCCCTCGTGATTGCCGGCAACTATGCGCCGGAGCACATCGAACTCATGTTCAAAGGCGCAGAACATCGTGCGTGCGACGTCAAAGCGGCGGGCGCGGTTTTCCTCGGACAGTGGACTCCGGAACCGGCGGGAGATTTCACCGCAGGCCCCAGCCATGTGCTCCCGACAGCGGGAACCGCGAAGTTCTTCCACGGACTTTCCGCCAATGATTTCATGCGCAGGAGCAGCACCGTTCAATACACCGAAGATGCGCTCATGCGCGAGGTTGACTATATTGAAAAATTTGCCGAGATGGAATGGCTCGACGCACATGGGCGCAGCGGTTCCATCCGCAGAAAAGGATCGCAGAAATGAATTCCTATGTCTCCTATTTCAGACCTGAAATAGATAGTATGACAGGCTACACCCCCGGCGAACAGCCCAAAGGGGTTCCGGTAATCAAACTCAATACCAATGAAAACCCGTATCCGCCGTCGCCGGGAGTCAAAAAAACTCTCGCGTCGTTCCAATATGAAAAGCTGAGGCTGTACCCTGATCCGCTGGCGCTTGAGGTGCGCGCGGAAATCGCAGCCATGACCGGTTTCTCGGTCAATAACATTATCGCAGGCAATGGGTCCGACGATATTCTCACAATCGCAACCCGCTGTTTCTCCGATGCGCGGCGTCCGATGGCATGTTTCGAGCCAAGTTATTCGCTCTATCCCACGCTCGCCGGACTCCAGGGCACTCCCTGTATCCGGATTCAGCTCACGGAGGATTTCGAGATCCCGGATGATACGCTCCAGCAGGCGCGGAATGCAAATCTTTTTATTATCGCACGCCCGAATGCACCGACCGGAAATCTGTTTCCGAAGGCGAAAATGGAAGAAATCTGCGCGAAATTCAACGGAATCGTCCTGATTGATGAAGCATATGCGGACTTTTCGCGTGACAACTGCCTGGATTTCGTCAGAAAATATCCGAATGTGATTATAAGCCGGACATTTTCAAAAAGCCGGAGCCTTGCCGGTCTCCGCTTCGGATTCGCCGTCGCGCATGAAAAAATCATCGACGGCATGATGAAAATGAAGGACTCCTACAACGTCCCGATGCTGACACAGAAACTTGCGTTAGCCTCGCTCTGGGACAGAAGTTACTTCGATACCTGTGTCGCAAAAGTAAAAACCACCCGGGAAGCTTTGACGCTCGCATTGCGTGATCTGGGCTTCAAGGTAATCAATTCGGACACCAATTTTGTCTTTGCGGCACCGCCGATTGATGCAAAAAATTATTTTCTGGACTTGAAACGGCGAAATATACTGGTAAGGTATTTTCCGGCAGCAAGGACATGCAGTTTCGTCAGGATCACAATAGGGACTCCGGAAGAAATGACGGAACTGCTGAAAGTAACGAGAGAGTTGATCGGTAAAAACTGAACGGCGGCGGATAGAAACACCGGCCGTTTGAAAGCTGAGACCGGAAGGAGGACACATTGGACAATTTTGTAATCAAAACCGAAAATCTTACAAAAGATTACAGCAGTTGGCTGCGGAAAGCCAAAAAGCCGGCGCTGAAAGATCTGACAATCTCGATTCCCAAAGGATCGGTATTCGGATTTCTGGGGCCGAACGGCGCGGGCAAAACCACGACAATTAAAATTCTCATGGGATTGATCCGCCCCACGGGGGGAACGGCTACCGTTTTAGGCAAGCCGTATGATGATGTCGAGGTGAAAAACAGGATCGGCTTCCTTCCCGACAGCCCGGCATTCACGCCGCAGCTTTCGGCAATGGAGTTTCTGGATGTCTGCGCAAGACTTCTCAAGATTCCGTCTTCGAAGCGGAAACAGCGTGTTCAGGAAGTTCTGGAAATCGTCAGAATGTCGCCTCACGCAAAATCCAAAGTGGGAACATTCTCGCGCGGAATGCTTCAGCGTGTCGGTATCGCGCAGGCGATTCTGAACAGCCCTGAACTTCTGATTCTTGACGAACCTCTGCTCGGTCTCGACCCGTACGGGCGCCAGGAATTCAAGGAGATCATTCTTGAACAGCGCGACAAGTTCGGGGCATCGGTCTTCTTCAGCAGCCATATTCTTTCCGACGTGGAAGAAATCTGCGACAGCATTTCCATTCTGAATAAAGGTCGCCTTCTCTGCGCAGGCAAGCTTTCCGATCTGCTTTCCCATGACACCGGCAACGGCATTCTGGTCAAGATCGTGAAATGCGATGAAGCGGTCAAGGAACTCATGACTTCCGCAGACAACGTCCAGAAAAAAGAAAACGATGAATGGGAACTGACGTTCAAGACCGCAACGCCGGAACTGGAGAAGAAAATAGCCGATCTAAGCGCCAGATTCGGGGATTCCGTGAAGCGTTTAAACGCCAAAGAGGACCTCGAAACATTCTTTTTTGGAAAAATTGAAGAAGATAATCTGGAAAAAGCGTAAGTGGATGCTATATTTATCAACAGGCAGGGATTAATCTAACAAAAATAACTAAGGGAGCGTGTCAAGATGAGTGAGATCATGGCAATCGCAAGCGGAACGTGGAAAAACATTCTGCGAATGAAGGTAGTGTACTTCTTAATTCTGTGCGTCTGGATCCTGATAGGAAGCGCCGCATTGTACGAGGTTCTTTCGATGGGACAGCACAAACCGTTGATGATCGACGTGTCATTGGCGTTGAATGCGGTGGCAGCCGCACTGGTAGTGATCTCGATCACATTCGAGATTCCGCGTGAACTCAGACAGGGAGTGGCATCCACTCTGCTGACGAAATCCCTCGGCAGAACTCAGTATCTTGCAGGCAAACTGATCGGCATCGCTTTCGCGGCGATCGTAATCTGCACGCTGATTACTTTCGGTTCTTTCGTGATCTTCTCCTACACATTCTCCGAGTCCATCGCTCTCCCGATGTTCCAGGCACAGCTTCTCCAGATCCTGAGCATCATCCCGATGGCTGCAATCGGTGTTTTCTTTGCGACACTCTTCCCGGAAGTTGTCGCTCCGGTTCTTACGATCATCGCAATCTGGTTCTCCTACTCTGTCGGAGTTCTCCAGAAAGTCCCGCTGCTCTACGGAGGCATCCTTCCGAATCTGGACCTTTTCAATTTCAGAGCGCAGGCGGTTTATCATGCCGATATTCCATGGTCCTATGTCGGGCTTGTCACGCTGTGGGGAATTGCATTCGCAATTTTCGCGCTGATGCTCACAAGTCTTTTCTTCAAAGTCAAAGACATTAAGTAATAAGGGTGAAAGCTACTATGAAAAAAGATACTCTTATCCGTGTCGTGGTAATGGTTGTCGCACTTCTCGCAGCATCCTATCTTGCCAATATCCTGACTCCCATGCAGAAAGAAATTTCGATTGAAAAGGGAGAACTCACCAAAGCTCCGATTGCCGGTCTTCACAAGATCATGGCGGATGTTGCATGGATGCGTTTCATCAATGTCGCCGGTGGCATGGACACCATCGACACGAAGAATGTCGATAAAATCTCCGCCATGCTCGAAAAGATCATTGCCTATGATCCGAACTTCGAAGAAATGTATCAGAGCGGTGTTCTCTGCATGAGCAATGCCGACCCCAAGAAAGCCATTGAATTCCTGAAGAAAGCTTGCGACAATGAATATCTGAAGAATAATTCCAAGCTGCCTTTCAATGCGGGATTCCTGCTTTCACGCACGATCGTCGACCAGAATGATCCCAACAACATTCTTTCAAAGCCGGATTACACCCAGGCTGCGAAATATTTCAGAATGGCGATGCAGCGTTCTTCCCAGCCTGAACCTTATGTGGTGAGCAGCTACATCAGAGCCAAAGCGAAAGCCAAAGCGGAAGCAGACAAGAAAATTGATGAATACTATGCGACGCTTTCTGTTCTTTATGATGAGTGGAAAGCATCCAAGAAAGGTTCTTTTGAAGGCACGATCGTAGAGACCAGCTCCATTCCGGATTTGGAATCCCGTCTTCTCAAAGCGGCTCAGAACGCCAAGAACCCGGTTGACTATGACGGCAATCCGATCAAACCGCTTCCGGAATCTCTGGCTCTCATCGCAAAAGTCCAGCAGGAAGTTCTTGCCGACAATCATCTCTGCCCGAACTGCATTACACCGACCCCCGCCGGAGCGAAATTCTGCACATCCTGCGGAACCAAGGTTGCAGTCTGGGGAACCTGCAAGACTTGTCAGAAGGTTCTGACCGGCGGCAACTACTGCGCCGACTGCGGCACCAAGAACAAATAACCTGAATCGGCAGAGTCATACTTATGACACAGAAAAAAAAGATCGGTTTGATTTTTATAATCGTACCGGTCTTTTTGCTTTATTTTCTATCCGAGGCAGTTCTGCGGGAAGCGGCGGTAGCCAATATCAATCCTCAGAAAGTGAAGATTGATTCCATTCTCAATGAACTGCCCGAATCCATTCGCGATCTGATTACTTACCGTATCACACGGACAGAGATGCTGAACGACCTTGCTGCGGCCGAAACGGAAGAAGAAAAACTCGCAGCAATGGTTTCCCTCGGCATTTATACCCGTGACCCGGAGGAAAAAGAAAAAATCCTCTGGGATGTGCGCAGTCATTATGCGGACAAACCGGAATCCGCTCCTGCTTTTGCCTATTATCTTCTGAACGAAGAAAATCCGAAAAAGATTTCCATTCCGGAATATCAGGCTTACCTCAGGAAGTTTCCGCAGCAGTATCAGTTCAATATCTGGGCGCTTGGGCTGAATCGCCTGAATGACCTCAGAAAGAAAATCACGTGGAAAGACCGTCTGGATTTCCTGAAACCGCTGCTTGAAATGAAACCGGAATTCAGGGATTACTCGGTTCTTTATACGGAAATATCCAGAATCGCAGGACGTTTTGAATTCCGTGACATTGAAGAAAAAGCCGAAGCTCTGTATGATGAGAGCAGACTTTGCCCCTCAATTACGGAATTCATCATGCAGGAAGAAATGGAAAAAATGAATGCTGCGGGAAAGGATAAGAAATAATGTTTGCAATTACTTTGCTCAGTATCAAGCGGATGAAGGAACCGGCATTCTTTATTTTCCTTTCCATTACTTTGGTAATATCCTATTTCATGGCGGATCTTGATCCCCTGACGCAGCAGGTTTCCGGAGATTCCATTTTTGCGCAGGTGCTGGATGCCGGACGCAGTTCACAGCCGCTGCTCTCCGCCTCTTTCGTCATGTTCATTGTCTGTGCGGTTCTGGGAGGATTCCTCGGAGCGTCTGAAATTCCGAGGGACATCTCATCCGACCTGATTCTCATCATCCTCTCCAAGCCAATCAAGAAAATTGATTATATGCTTGGAAAATATTTCGGTATGCTCATTGTCTGCGCCTGCCTTTTCGTCATCTCCGAAGCGGTTATTTATGTGACCCATTACATCAATACAAAAGAGCTGTATTCGATGATGCTGATGCTGAAACAGCTCTACCTGCTCCTGGCATTCATTCCCTACTGTGCGATGATTATCATGATTTCCTGCTTCACGGGAGAACTGGCGGCAATGATCGTTTCATTCTTCTATCTTGTGTTCTCACTCTCATTCAGCTTCATTCCGATTGCCATGGCAATGCTTCCGAAAGGGATTGCGGGCGCAGCCGGCGGCGTCATTTTCGTCCTGTATTATTTCTTCCCGAATTTTATCTTCTATTTTCAGGATTTCAAGATGTTCGGACTGGTCTTCATCATGCTGCTGATCTATTCTTTCAGTCTTGCGGCAATCTTTCTTGCCGTCGCTGTCGGCAGACTTGAAACCAGAGACTTCTCCAAGAGTTCCGATCTCTGATCCTGATTTCTAAAAAAGGGGCGGCTTCATGCGGTTGTTTGTACTGTCGGTCATTTTGTTTCTGTCTTTTTTCCCCCTCCATGCGGATATTTTTTCACTATGGCCGTTCCGGGGCAACTCGTCCGCATCTGCGAAAGGGGACAGCGTAACGGATATTCTGGAGCCGCAGAAGCTCTGGCAGGAAAAGATCGTCATCAACGGGCGCAACATGGAAATGGGTGTCGCGCTGGTGGACCGGACACTGAAAGATGCACTCCGGCTGCTGCGGATCAAATATCCTGATGCGCCGTTGGCGGTCAATTCCAATTCCGTCCTTTTCGAGATACCCCTTGAAAACGGTTTCCGCAGGAGAATTTTCCTCGTCGGTTTCGACGGCAAAGACACCATTGTCCAATTTACAATGGACATCCCTCAGACAGGTCTCAACACATCGGTGCCGTGGCCGTCTGAATTGCCGCTTCCCCCCGGTGCAACTCCCGTCACAGTCATGAAGTTTCCGGCAAGAAAGTCTGTTTACGGAACATTCAAGAGCCCCTATGACAAACAATCCGTCCTGTCGGATCTGCTCAAAGCGCTGCGGTCGGACGGCTGGAAAAGCGCGGGAGAGGCGGCATCTTCCGCCGCGTCCGGCGATATTTTTCTCAGGAATGACGGTTCGGAAATGATGGTTATCGGAACCATGCAGGATGACAAGACGGGGACCTCCCGCGGCACGCTGTATCTGCGCCGCCTGAAATAAATACTCCCATCGGCATACAGTCTTCCGCAATGTCCCTGCTGCCGGATAAAAAAAAGACGGATTCAAACGATATCCTGCTTGCGATTTATCAAATCATGGATATATTTCATAACATTATACTGTTGATGTATTTTATGAATAAAGTGACCTTAAAACAGTCGGGGATACAGAAAGATTTGAGATGAAGTACGCGATATTAAGTGACATTCATGGAAACCTGGAGGCTTTTACAACCGTTCTGCAGAAATGCAAAGAGCTTGAAGTGGATCAATATATCTGCCTGGGTGATATTGTCGGCTACAATGCGAATCCGAAAGAATGTCTGGATATCATCCGCACCCTCCCGCTTGCCGGTGTCGTCAAGGGCAATCACGACGAGTATGCGTCCAATAATGACGAGGTCATGGAAGGGTTCAATCCGCACGCGAGAACTGCGGTTCTCTGGACCAAAGCCCAGTTAACCTATGAAGACAGGGCATGGCTCTCCTCCCTCCCGATGCGCCTCACGGTCAAAGGCACCTCCATCACCGCAGTGCATGCCACGCTCGACAGTCCGGATGCGTGGGGCTATATTTTCGACGTTCACCATGCGGCGGACAATTTTGCCTATCAGTTCACGCAGGTCTGTTTCTGCGGTCATTCCCACGTCCCGGTCGGATTCTGCAAGAAACCCATCACACTTCACTCCGAGCGGCAGATAGATGAGATCCGGGAATGGGTCGCCAGACCGGAAGAAGGCGCAATCATCAATCCGAACGAAGCGGACTCCATTGAAGTGGAGCTTCTCACCGGCTATAAATATCTTTTGAACGTCGGAAGCATCGGGCAGCCGAGAAACAAAGACCCGCGTGCCTCTTTCGCCGTTTATGATTCGGATGAAAGGCGGGTCACGAGGTATCGCCTGCCTTATGACATCAGAACGACTCAGGAAAAGATTCTTGCAGCCCAGCTTCCGGAAAGACTTGCCTCGCGCCTCGAACGCGGGAGCTGATCCGGTGCAAAGCCAGCGGAACATGAGATTTCTTATCGTCAAACCCAGCAGTCTGGGTGACATTCTTCATGCATTTCCCGCGGTTGAGGCACTGCGCAAGGCATATCCCGGAGCGGTCATAGACTGGGTAGTCAACCCCGCTTTTGCAGGACTTCTTGATTATATGCCCGGAATCGACCGCAGAATTCTTTTCCGCCGGAAAGAACTGGGAAAATGGAACACTTTTTTTTCCGAGTTTTTCTCACTTTGGAAAGAGATACGGAAGAACAGTTATGACGCTGTGATTGATCTGCAGGGGCTTATGCGGAGCGCACTGGTGGCGCGTCTTGCGAAAGCACCGGAATATTACGGTCCGGGCCATGTAAAGGAAAATCTCGCAAAACTCTGTTACAGCAAGAAACTTTCCTATCCGCCGGATGTCTTTCATGCTGTGGAACGCAACTGTGAAATGATCCGGCAGATTCCCGGTGTGGCAGAGGCTGATCCGTATTTCGGGCTCCCGGTATTGCCGGAGCAGAAAGAAAAAGCGGAAAAACTTCTGGCGGCGGAAGGATTCACGCGGAAAAGCGACGCATCATGGATTGCGGTCGCGCCGGGAGCCAGATGGGTGACAAAGCAGTGGCCGCCGGAGTTTTTTGCAGAAGTAATGCGCGGGATTGCGGAAAAAAGAAGCCGCGTTTCGTTTCTGCTGCTCGGTTCGCCCGCGGAAAAAGAGCTTGCGGAAAAAGTGAAAGAGTCACTGGGAAATGGGATCGAGGTGCTGGATCTCTGCGGGAAAACAGATCTCGGAGAACTTGTCGAGCTGATCCGCATGACGGACCTTCTGATCTGCAATGACAGCGGCCCCATGCACATTGCGGCGGCGGCAGGGACAAGGGTTCTGGCATTTTTCGGACCGACCTATCCGGAGCTGACGGGGCCTTATTGTAAAATAAAAAGAGTTTTTCAGCCGAAACTGGATTGCATAAAATGTTTCAGGAAGTATTGTCAGAATACCCTGTGCCACCGTTCCATATCAACCGGAGAAGTTGTCGACTCCGCCTTGGAGTTGACGGGAAGGAGTAAGAATTCATGAGATCATTCCGAGTCGCCGCCATATCCACGATTTTTCTGTCGGCAGTTTTTTTCCTGCTCTCATCCAGTGCTTCCGCACAGGTTGCCCTGAGTGTGGAAATCTCACAGTTGAACTACCTTCAATATGAGCCGGTTTACCTGCGGGTCACGATGCGCAATTACAGCGGACATCCTCTCGCATTCGGAGAGAATGAGGGCCTGCGCGGGCGTCTCCGCTTCGAGATCAATTCTCCGGGGCGCAATCAGTATGCACAGCTTCTGACCAACGAATATCCTGCCATGCGCGGTGTAATCCTCCAGCCCGGAGCATCGCGGACTTTCACATTCAATGTCTCCAACTACTACAATGTCAAACAGCTCGGGCATTACTCCATCCGTGCGATCCTTTCCCATCCCCAACTGAAAGCGGAGTATGGTTCCAAACAGGTTCATTTCACAGTCGTCAAAGGGTTGACGCAGTGGGAATCCGTAGTCGGAGTGCCGAAATTCTCCGGCAAAAGCCGGAATCAGCAGAATGAAACCATCGAAACCAGAAAATACAGCATTCTCACCTACAATACAGGACGGGCATTTTTTCATGCGCTGATGATCGAGGACGAGGAGCGGGTCTATGTGGTCCGTAAGCTCGCGCTGGATCTCGGCAAAAACCTTGCGCCCCACTGTGCGGTTGACGATATGAGCCGGCTGAATATCATCGCGGCGGCAAGCCCGAAGGTTTATATTTACTATCAGTTCGATACCAGCGGAAAGCTTGAAAAACGCGATGTCAGAATCAAAACGGATACGACGCCGAGACTGGTGGTCAACAGAGAGCTTGGAACCGTCATTGTCGACGGCGGACGTGTCGCGCGCCGCGATCTCGACTACGAAGAAATCAAGGAACTGCCTTTCATCCGTACCGCAATGGAAGAAAATGTCAAGGATATCACCGAAGGCAAAAGCATTCTCGATCAGGCGGAGGAAGATGAGTAACGTCATCGACACGGTTTCATGGCTCGCCCCGGACGGTTCCCGTCATTTTCAGTGGACGGATCAGGCGGATTTATCCGGTGGAAAACTCAGGATCATAGATCAGCGGGAACTCCCCGGAAAACTGGTCTATCTGTGCATGGACAGCATTGAAGAAGCTTGCGATGCAATCAAAACACTCGCCGTGCGCGGCGCCCCTGCAATCGGATGCGCCGCCGGACTCGCACTCGCCGCTTCCGGATGGCATATCCGCACGGATGATGCCGGAGAATTCCTGAACCAGTTGCGGAAACAGGCCTCCTGCCTCAATTCCTCGCGCCCCACCGCCGTCAATCTCTCCTGGGCGTTGAACCGCTGCCTGAAACATCTGGAGGAGCAAAAGACAACCGGCGTTGCAGAATTGAAGAAAGAGCTTCTGAAAGAGGCACTGACAATTCTCCATGAAGACATCGGGCTCTGCGACAGAATCGGGGAACACGGTTCCTCCCTGCTCGCCGACGGGATGGGAATTCTTACCCACTGCAATGCAGGCGCACTGGCGGCAGGCGGCAACGGCACCGCGCTGGCTCCGGTCTATGCCGCAATGCAGAAAGGAATGAGGCTCAAGGTTTACTCCGATGAAACACGCCCGCTGCTTCAAGGCTCGCGCCTGACGGCATGGGAACTGATGCGCGCGGGGGCGGATGTAACGACGATCTGCGACAACATGGCGGCGCAGGTCATGCGCGAAGGCAGAATTCAGGCGGTCATCGTCGGCGCGGACCGGATCGCATCCAACGGAGATACCGCCAACAAGATCGGCACCTACGGCGCAGCGGTTCTGGCGCATTACCACAAGATTCCTTTCTATGTGGCGGCGCCTTACTCGACATTCGACCTGAATCTGAAAAGCGGCGCCGATATTCCGATTGAACAGCGCGATTCTGCGGAAATCACCGGAATCCCCGGAAAAGCGACTGCGCCGGAAGGCGTCAAAACATACAATCCGGCATTCGACGTCACACCCCATGAACTGATCCGCGCATTCATCACGGATCGCGGAGTGATCGAGCCGCCGTTTGCAGAAAATCTTGCATTCTTCACAGAAGATGAAAATCTGAATCAATAAAAAGAGGGAGGCCCCCACATGAAACATCTTATTTTCGCACTCGCAATTTTCCTGACGGCGGCAGGCGTTCACGCTCAGAACCGGACCACATTCAAAACAACACAGGAAGCCGTACGTTATTATGAAGAACTCGTGGGCTCTCTGATCCAGCAGGTCAAACTCATGCAGGATGACAACGCAACCTTGCAGGCAAGTGTGCTCGACCTGAAAAAACAGGTCAATGTCCTTACCGCCAAAGCGCAGAATACGGACCGGGAACTCGAAGCGTTGAAAAAACAGATTGCAGCGGATGCGGAAACCCGCAAGGCGCAGCTCAACAAACTGGCGGACAAACTGATAAATCAACCCGCGCAGAGAGTACAGACTCCGGCTCAGGAAATTCCCCAGGGGGAATTCATCGAACATACCGTGGAACCCGGAACCACGCTTTCCGCACTCTCCAAAGCATACGGCGTCACGGTTTCAGACATCAAAAAAGCCAACAGGCTTTCCAGCGACAATATCAGGGTCGGGCAGAAGCTTCTGATTCCAGCCAAACGATAACCAGCCACCGGAAGGTCCCCCATGCACCTGAATGCGAGTTTCCAACGGAGAATCACGCCTTTGCTGTTGTCACAGTTCTTCGGAGTGTTCAATGACAACGCATATAAGATGTTCGTCGTTCTCGCCGTATTCGGGGGCAGCGTCGATTATTTCCAGAATTCGGCATTTCTGTTCGTCCTGACCGTGGCTTATGTCCTGCCGTTCCTGCTTCTGGGCGGCCCGGCGGGAAATCTCTCCGACAAAATGCCGAAACGCAGCATCCTGATCCTGACGAAAGCCGCGGAATTCGCGGTCATGGTCCTCGGCACGGTCTGTTTCGTCCATACCGGAGACTGGGGGATTTTCCCATTGATGGCGGTCATGTTCCTGATGACGGCGCAGTCTTCCTTTTTCAGCCCGGCATTCAACGGCATTCTGCCTGAAACCTTTCCCGAACATGAACTTTCGCGCGCCAACGGCTATGTCGGAATGTTCACCTTCATAGCGGCGATCATCGGCGCAGGCAGTGCGCCGGTTCTATGGACCATATTCAAAAAGGACCTGATGGTCTGCGGAGAGCTGATGTGCCTCTTTTCGGTCTCCGGATTCTTCATTTCACTTCTGGTTCTGCCCGTTCCCCCGCAGAAAAGCAGGAAGAAGCAGAGTATACTGAAAAGCATCCGGGCAGGCTGGAAAGCCGTCACGGAAAACCGCGGGATTTTCATTTCCGCACTCGGCGACACCTTTTTCGTATCCATCGGAGTCGCGATTCAGACTCTGATCATCATCTTTGCAAAGTTCACACTGGACTCCACCCCGATGGAACTGAGTGCGCTGCTTCTTGCGCCCGCCCTCGGCATGGGGATCGGCTGTTATCTCGCCGGGTTGCTCTCCGGCAATAAAATCGAGCTGGGGCTCGTTCCGTTCGGCGGGCTCGGCATTGCGCTGTTCCTGCCGCTTGCCGGTTACTTCCCCGGCTCCGCCGTTCCCGTCATCGAAAGATTCGGACTCGTTCTCCATCTCTGGGCGCTGCTTTACCTGCTGCTTGCCGGAATCGCCGGAGGACTCTTCATCGTTCCGTTCCGCGCCTATTTCCAGCAACGGGTTTCGCCGCAGTCCCGCGGCGCGGCGCTGGCATTCAGCAATGTTCTCACGTTCGGGGGAGTATTGATTTCCAGCGCCGTCGTTTTCCTGCTGATCGCAGGCGCGGCAACGAATGTTCCGGGATTGCCGGCATGGGTTGACGCACTTGTCCGCCACATGCCCTCCTTCGCGCCGCCGACACTGTTTCTGGCGCTCTCGCTGATGACCCTTGTCTTTCTGTTCGCCATCATGCGTCTCATGCCGGATTTTCTGGTGCGGAGTTTTATTTTCCTGCTGACTCATACACTCTACCGCCTGAAAGTCACCGGAGAGGAGCGGATACCCGATCATGGTCCCGCTCTGCTGGTGTCGAACCATGCCTCGTTCGTGGACGGTTTCATGATCAGCGCATGCACTTCGCGACGCATCCGGTTCCTGATGCACGAGGATTACTATCAGATACCTCTGCTGAATCCGTTTGCGCGCTTTGCCGGGTTCATCGAGGTTCCGCGCCTGAACCGCATCAAGAGCATGAGCAATATGATCGGGAACGTAAAGGACGCCTTGCGGCAAGGGGATATCGTATGCGTGTTCCCGGAAGGCAAGATCACGAGAAACGGCATTATGGACGAGTTCCGCGGCGGTTTCAAGGCGATGCTTCCGGATGACGTCCATGTCCCCGTGATTCCGGTCCGCATCGGCATGATATGGGGCAGTATTTTCAGCTATTACTACGGCAGGCTTAAACTCCGTTTCCCGAAAGAGCTCCCGCATCCGGTCACGATCTCTTTCGGCAAGCCGGTTCCGCATGGAATCACCGCCTACGAACTGCGCCAGACCATTTCCGAACTTGCGGCGGACACAGATATGACGCCGCGTCCCTCGGAACGCCCCCTGCACTATCAGATCGCCAGACATGCGAAGCTGACCCCGTTCCGCGTTCTCGCCTGCGATTACGGAGGGAGCGAAACGACCGCGTTCCAGTTCTATGTGCGTTCGGCAATTCTCAGCCGCAAAATCCGCGAACTTGTCGCGCCCGACTGCGAATATGTCGGCGTGATGATGCCGAACTGCACCGCGGCGGCAATCGCAACCGTCGCAGTCATGATGGCGGACAAGGTTCCCGCGATGATGAATTTCACTGCATCGCACGACGCAGTGCGCAGCGCCATTGACAAGGCATCCATTACTCACATCCTCACCAGCAGGAAATTTCTCTCGAAGATCAAAATGGAGCCGCTTCCGGAAATGGTGTTTCTGGAGGATATTGCGGCGGGAGTCACGCGCAGGGAAAAGATTCTGATGACTCTTGCGGCGGCGCTGCTTCCGCATCAGGAGTTCATGAATATTCTTTCCCCCGCCAGTCACAGGGATGTCATGCGGACCGCAGTCATCCTGTTTTCCAGCGGTTCCACGGGAATCCCGAAAGGAGTCATGCTTTCGCATCACAACTTCAACAGCGACATCCATTCATTCCTGAAAGTCATGAACTGGACGGACGGCGATTCCGTTCTCGGAAGCCTGCCGCTGTTCCACGCATTCGGGCTGAACACCTGCTTCTGGCTGCCTCTGATGATCGGCTGCAAAGTTGTCTACGTCACAAGCCCGCTCGACAGCGAGGCGGTCGGGAAAGCCGTGGGAAAATACCAGTTGACCATTCTGCTGGCGACGCCGACTTTCATGCAGAACTATATGCGGAAATGCAAACCGGAACAGTTCAAGTCCCTGCGTCTCGCCATCGCAGGCGCGGAGAAACTGCGGACGGACATCTCCGCAAAATTCGAGTATATTTCCAACGGCGAGCGCGTCCTCATTGAAGGTTACGGATGCACGGAACTTTCCCCGATCGTCGCAATCAACATCGGTTCCTCGGTGCTTGACCTGGGAAAACAGTACGGCAAAAAGGGAAGCATCGGCCCCGCCATGCCGGGCATCTGCGCGCGAATCGTCGATCCGGTAACACGTAAACCGCTGCCGCAGGATACCGAGGGGCTGCTGGTCATCAAAGGCCCGAATGTCATGCAGGGATATCTCGGAGAACCGGAGCTGACGGCGGAGGCGGTTCAGGACGGCTGGTACAACACCGGCGACATTGCACGCATCGACGGCGACGGCTACATCACGCTCTGCGGCAGGCTTTCCCGCTTCAGCAAAATCGGCGGGGAAATGGTACCCCACGAGCTGGTGGAATGTGCGATCAACGAAATCATCGGAACGGATGAAAAAGTCGCCGCAGTCAGCAGCATTCCCGACCCGCAGAAAGGCGAGGCGCTGATCGTGCTTTACACGAAACTGCCTGTATCACCGGAAAAGATCATTGAGGAGATGCGTGCGTGCAAAATCACGAATCTCTGGATTCCGAAAGCGGCGAACTTCTACAGGATCGACGCCATTCCGATGCTTGGCAGCGGCAAACTGGATCTTGTCGCGCTGCGCGCCGAAGCGGACAAGATCGCAGCACAGGTTCAGAAGAATTCCTGATAAGAGAATCAGCGCACCGGCGTATAATTGATCTCGGAAGTCTCGTCCGTTGCCTCCAGCTTGAATATGACAGGGCGGAGCCCGTCGTTGCAGGAACAGATCGCCACACCGGGGACACGGATCCAGTTGCCGTAGTAGAACAGCCCTTTTTCCGCGCCGTGCGCAAGGGCAAACACATACTGGTAGATTGCTTTCCATGCCTCGTCGCAAAAGCCTTCCGGTTTGGCGTAATCCGCATAAAAGACCTGTCCCGCTTTCAGCATGGGACACGCCTGCAGACCTTCCACGCCGTATTCTTTTGCCAGTTCCGCATCCAAAGTTGTCTTCAATACCGTGATTCTGACTTTTTTCATATTCGACCTCCTGAATATTAATATAAACCGGGGAGAACATTTCTCAAGAAAAATGATATAAAAACAGAACCGCAGTTCCGTAAAAGCCGGTAACAGGCTTGACATCTTCCGCAATCCTTGCTATTTTTATAACGGAAAAGAAAACAGGCATAATACATGGAGGGAAACATGTCATTTTTCAAAGAAACTGCAGAACGTTATGAATCTGAACTTCTGAACTCGATTATCCCGTTCTGGGAGCAGCACAGCATTGACTCGGAATATGGAGGTTTTCTGACCTGTCTCGAACGCGACGGAACAGTTTACGACACGAACAAATACATGTGGATGCAGTGGCGCGAAGTCTATCTGTTCGCAGTGCTTTACAACTCCGCATTCTCGCAGAAACGCTATCTGGAATATGCGGACAACGGATTCGATTTTCTGACGCGTTCCGGCAAAAAACCGGATGGCAGCTACTACTTCTCTCTGAATCAGGCGGGAAGCCCCGTCTCCACCGAGATTCCCGACGGTGCCGAAATTTTTTCGGAAAGTTTTGCGGCAATCGCCTGCGCCGAACTTTACCGCGCGACAGGTAAAACCTGTTACCGGGACGAGGCTCTCCAATGCTGGAAAATCTACTGGAACAATGTCGGAAAATCGGAACAGAATCCGGTTCTTCCGGGCGGCACGCCTTATAAGAGATTCGGTCATTACATGATCGCGCTCAATGTCCTGCAGATCATGAAAACGGCGCTTCAGACGGATGAATTCAATAAAGAGCTGGAATTCACGGCACGCATGGTCTTTGAGTTCTGCAACCCGGAATTCGGCATCATTCAGGAGAGAACCAAGGCGGACGGCTCGTTCGATCTGAATTCACCGGAGGGACGGCTCGCCAATCCGGGGCACGCACTGGAAAGCATGTGGTTCATGATGGAGTATATCCGCAGTTCCGGCAAGAAGATCCTGCTCGACCGGACCTTGAAACTCACGGTCAACACACTGCGCTACGGGTGGGACAAGGAACAGGGCGGCATCATTTCTTTCCGCGACGTTCTCGGCAAACCGCTTCCGGAAGACAGGCAGATGCAAAAGACATGGTGGCCGCAGAATGAAGCGGCAATCGCGGCGCTCTCCGCCTATGAAATGAGCGAAAACGAGGAGTTTCTTGAGTTCTTCCGCAAGATCGACGCATTTGCATGGAAATACCTGCGCGACACGGAATACCCGGAATGGTTCTCCTGCGTTGCGATCGACGGCAAACGGGTGCATACCTATAAAGGAAGCCGCTGGAAAGGCCTGTTCCATCTGCCGCGTTATCTGCTGAAATGCGCGGAGATCTGCCGCAGACTCGAATAAAAAACGGGACTGACGGAATCGGAACGGATTCCGAACCGTCATCAGGCATTCAGTGATTGACCGGATCAAAGTTGGCTTTCCAGATGCGGATTGCACGACTATAATCATTTCCCGCATAGAACATCGACAGCGGATTCTGAGCCACATGCCCGTCCGTATAAAGATGATTCGCCCGGTTGTTATGGACAAAACCCATCAGGACCTCATTCCCGGCGGAAAATCCGGGAATCTGGCTGACTGTGAAACGATGCGGATTGCTGCCGTATGTTTTCGGGCGCTCTCCGAGCGCAATCACCTGAGAGGGACGCCTGATCTTTTCCGGACGGATCACTCTTTCCGGCTCATCAAAACGGCCGCTGATGCCGTAAATACCGAATCCGCTCATGCCGTAGGCAAGATTGTAAGAAGGCAGACGCCCGTTCTCGCCTGCGGAATAAGTGAAGTTCTCCGTCTCGGGACAAAGCAGAAAACTTTTTGAAGTTACATCTTTGCTTAGATTTTTTACATCAAAGTATCCATCCCGCATCATACGGCTCCACCAGGCGGTAGACATCTTGCTCTCATCCTCCATGACCGGCCAGACCCAGAAGCCTGTATCATTGATATAATTCTGCATGGACAGCGCCATCTGTTTCTGATTATTTGCGCACGAGATGGCTTTTGCCTTGTCACGGGCGGCACTCAGCGCCGGCAGAAGCATTCCCGCCAGAATCGCTATGATTGCAATCACAATCAAGAGCTCTATCAGGGAAAAATTAACGGTTTTACGATGGCAAGACGGTAAAAACTTCATGGCAGCCTCCTTGAATATTATTTGTCATCCCACAACAGCATGACCGGCCACAGATGCGGGTTGTTGTAGGAGCCGGTGCCGTCCGGCGTCAACGTCAGACAACTCTTCACATTTCCTCCGGCGTCATCGCGGTCATTGACAAACAGCGAGAACCCGAACGCGCTTCCTTTCTTCAAACGGATCGGAAGAAGGTATTTCGCGGGGAATACCGCCTCATAGACGTATCCGCCGGCTGTACGTGTGAACTTTGCAGGAATCTCCGGCTCGAAAGCCTTGTTGCGCGGTGCCGTCGTTCCCAGCGTCAGCTGAATATCCGGCTGGAGATTGCGCCAGACACGGGCGGAAGTTCCGGCAGCATCCGGGAACACGGCATAATCATAATCGTCACCGTCGAATCCGCGCGTCTTTTTCAGCCGGGCGTTGAGCAGGGTATCGAAAAAGATCTGCAACGAATCGTTATTCCAGCGTTTCTCGCCGGCGGCATATTCCTCGTGGAAGAAACGGTCGTCTCTGACATTCACCCGGATGTAAAGATTGTTCTCATCCCATGCAAGCTGGTAACTTCCGGAGAAATCCGCCTCCGGAACAGGTTTGACTCTATTGACAAACGGGACTTCCGGAATCCGGTTCCAATCCGGCGCTCCCGTAATTTTACGGCAGACAATTCCCTCGAATTCCAGCGTGTCGCTTAATTTCCGGTCGATCGTCACCGTGACCTTTTCTTTTGTCATCCGGTCGGCGCGCAGCACCTCAGGCAGAGCCTGTCCGATATTCTTCTTTTCATTCGGGGCAACCGCAACCTGTTCCACCTTCCCGTTTACAGTCATTTCCCCGCGGAACTCCCGCGACAGCAGATTGCTCAACTCAATATGGAAACGGTCCGGCGCAGTCGGGCGCATGGACATCTCCACGGGCAGTTGATCGCTTCCGCTGACGGGCACCGCTCCGGTAAACGCCTTTGCCATCTCCGCCAGTGTTCCCGGTCTGCCTCTGAAAAACATCGGGAACGGTCCAACGGCAAAACGCAGTCTTCCGTCCGCTCCGATCGCGGGACGGCGCGCGCCTTCCATAAAATCAAAAATCTCAGGCAGTCCCTTTCCGAAATCCGCAGAAGCGATCATCGCCGGAATCGCCCCGCTGTCCATTCTCGGATCATGGCTCCATACCGCCGCCACCGGACGCTTCTGCGCGTCTTCAAACAGATAACAGCGCACGTAGGGGGCAAAGCGGATATCCTGTCTGAAACGGGAATCTCCAAGCAGATGCGCCAGCGTGTTGACCGCTTTCTGCATGGCGAACGGCGTCAGGCTGATATCCATGCCGAATGTCCTTGAACTGACCAGCGCCAGCGTGACAAACGAAACTCTGTCGCCGTATTTCAGAGCCGCCAGCCATGTTCGCGCATCATGAGCCGCGCTGATCTTCTCGGTCCAGCCCATGTCATAGGAAAGCGGGCCGTACATCCAGTTGTTGATTCCGTTCCACTGGGACTTGTAAAGCCCCCACTGCGGAACGCTGTAAAGATTATAATAACCACCTTCCGGCAGGAAAAGCTGTTTTCCCTCATAACCGTACTGATCCATGATTTTCAGAATGGAATCGAGATCGGAGTCCAGATCGGGGTTTTCCGGCGACTCTCTGTAAATATGAATTGCCAGCAAATCGAATTTTACACGGCCGTCAACAGCCTTCAGGAAACGTTCCAGAGAATGGATTCCGCTCTGCGGCGAGGCATTGCAGGGAATCTGCCCGCCGACCACCTGCGCTTCGGGATTGGCTTTCTTCACGGCATTGTAAAATGCGATCTGCAATGTTACGTATTTGCTGAATTCCTCATCCGATGCGGAAAGCCCGGCAAACGCAGGAGCCGCCGCGTCGTCTTCTCCGCCCATCGACCAGCGTTTGACCCATGGAAACGCCTTGAGTCTTGCCTGCACCGCGGCATCGAAACGTTTCAGGTAATCTTCCGTCAGTTTTCCATCAGGATTCTCATCGCGGAAATCTTTGATCAGAGGCTCCACACGGTCATGCGCCCTGTTCATGGCGGCATTGGGGTAGATCCAGAAATGGCTCCGGTTCGTTTTTCCGCGCGTGCACATTGCCGTATGGGAAATATCCATGCCGAATTTCCGGTACATATCGGCGGTTTCCTTGAATTCCTGGTGAAACCAGCCCTTGCCGCCCATGCCGAGCTGTCTGCACCGCTGAAGTATTGCGGGGAAATCCGCCTGCGAGGAAAGATAGTTGTAATCAATACAGAACAGATTTTTCAGGCGGTGGGTATTGTTCATGAAGTCCATGACGGAAAAGCGGTGGAAATCATAAGTTTTCCTGCCGTTTTCCAGTTCATAATCTGTTCGGACGACAAAAACGCCGCGGTCCGTCTTCAGGTCCGGCAGCCCGATCTCGCTGCCGTCCTGAAATGTAAACTCTTTCCGATAAATTACGTTGCCGAAAAAATCCATGACGGAAAGTTTTCCTTTCCCGGGAGCTTCGGCAGAAACCTTCAAACGAGCCTGCAAAGGTCTGCCCGTTTCAACGAAATGATCCTCCGCCGAAGTAAGCAGAGCCGATTCCACCGGACGGTTCACATAAGCGGTGGCGACGGAACCGCGTTCCAACTGCATTCCGTCAATCCATACCTTGCCGTCGCCGGTCGGAGAAGTCACGTTCATACTGAAAACCAGCGGCATGTCGAAAGGCACCTTGACAGGCAGGACGATTCTCCGCCATTCTACGCCGACCTCAGTCCTGGTTTTCGCCAGAGCGATCCAGCGGTCCCCGCCCCGTTTTACATCTTCGGGCATACAGGTTTTCGCCGCCCACACAGAAATATCCTGTCCTTTCCTGTTTCCCTTTACATAACAGCTGAAAACATAATCGCCCGGTTCCACCGGCACCGGAAAAATGCTGACGTCTCCCGCCTCGTAAATTCCCCGCCAGTCGCCGCGCCGATCCTTGCTCCAACTGCTCAGGCGCAGGCTGTGTTTCCCGAATTTCGCAACTCCGCCGTCAATCACCGGAGCTCCTTTCTCCCATTTTTCAGGAGTTCCGGCAAACCCCGGGTAAGTAATCCAGCAGGCATTGTCGGAGCCTTGCTCGAATGAGGGATTCATCAGAAGATTTCCGGACGCATCGCGGTCATAAACCGTCAATGCCTCCAGCTTCTGCCAATCCTGCCCGGCATAAGTTTTGCCGCTTTCGACCACGGTGCCGCGGCGCAGATCAAGTTTGAACTTGATCGTGCGTCCCGCCTCCCGCAGAGGGCGGAACTGGACATTGAAACGGTTCAAGCCGGTAAACGCATTGATGAAGGCTCTGGAAACGGGAATCACTGAAAAAAGATACTCCGGGCGGTCATCGAAGAAATTCATCGCATCAATCTTCTGCCATGTGGAAAACAACCGCTTTCCGCTATCCACAGGAATGACGAAACGTTCTTTCTTTTTTCCCGTCTGATATTCAAACACATGCCCTTGCGCAACTTTCTGCGGAATACTCAGGAAAAGACTCTCATCGCCGATCAACGCGCTGTCCTCCGGCGCCGTCTCCACCTTCAGTTCAACTTCCAGAAGCCCGTCCGGCAGCAGACGCGCCGCCTGCATAATTTTTGCGCTCCGCTTTCCGTCCGGCGTCAGTTTGCACGTTCCGCGCAATTCAAATGCATTATTGGCGAACTTGACCGGTTCCAACTGAAAAAATGCCTTGCTGCCGCTTGAAACAAAACCGCCGTTCTGCAATTTGAAGGAATTATTGATGACGAAGATTTCTTCTCCTCCGATCAGCATCCGCCAGCTTCCGTTTTCCGTGATTTCCAGGGAACGGCTGCCGGAAATGATCCGGTTCCCCTTGATTTCAGGAGTGAAATCACGAATTTCCTTTTTTTCCGTTTTTGCGGCGAACGGCGCCGGCGTCACCTGATCGCTGGGCAGTTCCGCGGCGCATACGCTCAATCCCAACGCCAGCAGAACTCCCCCCGTCAACATTGATTTTTTCATCATCTGCATTTTCCTTACCTGTTATTCAACTGTTTTCAGTCTGCAATCCTGTTGTCATCATTGATTCATCAGATAATTTCTGATCGTTTCCGCCTGCTCCGGCCACTTTTTGATTTCCCGGTCTCCAAGAATCACGACTCCTTCGATCAGTCCCGCCGTCAGGTATTCGCGTGCCTTGTCCAGCTCATAAATCAGCAGTTCCGGAGGCGTGCCGGCATCGCTCCGACCGTAATCATGAAGAAAAACCCCCAGCAGAATCGGCTTTCCGGGCAAACTCAGGCGACAAAGCTCAATGGTCTCATCGAAACGCAGAATCTGGTCCTTGCTCCAGATATAAAGATTGATTCCGTCAACATAAGGCAGAACATAGCGGAAATCCTTATGATTATGGATAAAATCATGCTCGTAGGCGACACACCACATCTTCAGTTCCGGATTATATTTCTTCAGGGCTCTGGCGCGTGCTTCGAATTTCTCCGGCAGAATGACTTTGTCATAATCAATCATGACATCATCGCACATGGCGCCGGTGATATTCGGATATTTCAGGGAAAGCCTGCTGAGATATTCCGCATTTTCCTCGTCCGAAGCATACGGCACATCATCCACTCTGGTGCGGCAATTCGTATTGATTTGGCAGATCATTCTTTTATACTTGCTGTGAATGCCGAGCATCTTTTCCGTGGTGGGACCGTAAACATATACCACATTTTCAGCATTGAAATAATCCGCGCCTCTGATCAGGGTGTCCTCCGCCATCGTTCCTCCCCATGCAGGAGTGGGACCGCCCCAGACCCAGAGATTATCTCCGCCCAGTTTGACAAATCCGGTGGTGTCAAGTTTCGGCGCGGAGGCAAGAACTTTCAGGATAACTTCATTGAAAGCCGAATTTTCAGGTTCGATTTCTCCGACCCATTCCATATCGAACGGAGTGATCAGCGGATCATCCTCAACGTATCCCGGCGGACGCGGCGCCGCGGTTGCCGAACGAAGAACAGTTCTCCTTTTCCTGATCTCCTTCTTTTTTTCATTCAGCCGTTCTGCCGCCAGACTCAATTCATGAAGCTGGTCCCCCGTCGGTGCAAATTTTACCACATCCATTTTCCACTCCTCTCAGTGAATACTCTCTATCTTACTTATTCAGCCTGAATGACTGAATTCGCCACAATCTCGCCGATTGCCTGATGTCCGGCGGCATTCGGATGAAGCAGATCCGCCAGAAGGCCCGCGACTTTCTCTCTGCCGAGAGCGCGCATCGCTCCGTAAAGATCACAGACCGGCAGGCCGCGTCTGTTTCCAATTTCTTTCACTGCATCCGCATAATCGTCCATCATATCCCAGCGGTAATATTTTCCGGGAACCGCATTGATCAGCAGAATCGCGCTTCTGCCCTGTGTCTTTGCAATCAGACGGCCGATATACTCATTGAATTGCATCGCATACGATGCGCAGCTTTTTCCGGTGCTCTTATCATTTGTCCCGATCAGAATCGTAATCAAATCCGGCGGGGTGTTCCCGATATCGCGTTCCATCCAGTTCAGAAGATCAATCAGGGTGGCTCCGCCGACGGCATGTGCAGACACGGTGATCCTGTCATTCCGGAACTGTTCCCTCAGTTTTTTCTGCATGACCGCACTGTAGGATTCGGCCTGCGGGCTGCGGAGTCGCGCGCCTGCCGTGATGGAGTCTCCGACCGATACAACAGTTACGGTTTTTCCCTCCTCCATGTGCTTCACGACATCCTGTATTGCCCGCGCCTTCCCGTTATGATCCGCATACTTCGTCGCCGCATCTTCGACCAGCCTGACATCCGCGATGCTGTATTGATGCGCGGCAACCGGCGCATTGAAATATCCGATTTTCCATTTATTGCCGATCCCGAGAAAATCAATGCCCCCGGGAGTCAGCCCGCCCCTGCCGTTGATTTTGCCGACGTTCCAGCTCCAGACCGGATTCATGTCCTCCCATGCGACCTTATATTCGGTCCATTCCTTGTTTTCAAGCGGGAAATGCCAGGAAAAACACCATCCCCAGCGCTGCCCGATGCTGATGCTTCCGAAGTTGCCGGAACCGTCGCCCCTGACTTTGAACGAGATTCCGTTGAAGTTCCTCCCCTGGTTCCGGTACTGCCCGAACTTCGCGGGAAGCATCCGGTAAATGCCGCCCGGCGCGTGAATCGTAATGCCGGGACGATCCGCCGTTTTTTCAAATTTCGTATTCGGAGTATAAGAATCGGATTTCCATGCGGAAAGATCGCTGAAATCTTCCAGCGGCATGGTTGCGGCGCAAAGAGTAAGAGAACCCAGCAATGCGAATATGATTGCGGTTGTCCGTTTTTTCATATTGATGATCTCCAGTAAAACAGTTATTTTTCCGGGACGACCTGATCCGCATGTTCCGCGATCCAGCGGCGCGTCCACTCCACTTCCGGGATTCCGAGATCCGCGATGCAGTTGGAACAGAAGATGATGCCTTCGATCTTTCCGTCCATGACATACCTCAAATAGACTTCGCATTGATGCTTCATCTGCTCCGGCGTCAGCGGCTTTGACTCCCCGTAGTTCCACATGTAGCACCCGGCAAGATGCCTTTTTCCCGGCGTCATGGCGATGACCGTATCAAGATTCTCCTCCAGACGGTCCAGTGTTCTTCCGTGCCATGTCCAGAACGTCACCACATCGCACTCCTCAAGATACGGCTTGACCTCCGGCGAAATCTCATGCGCATAAAGCACGACCCAGAGATCAAGACGCCGCCCGGTTTCCTGGTGCATCCGCTCCCGGAAAAGAGCGACATCCGCCGGAGTGAAAAGCTCCCTGCGGCGCGCATTGAGAAAATCATCCAGCACCCCGCCCGTCACATTCGGATATTTCCGCGCCTGGTCAAGAACCTCCTCCAGATCGCCGAGTTTTGCGTCGGTCCGCGACGAACCGCCGGAGCCGACCACGGACCACACCACCTGCTTCAGGTGTTTCAGAGCTTCGGACTCCGGGTCAAACGGCGGAGGCGGAAGGTTTTCCATCACCACGCGGCAGCAGTTCGGAATCCCGAAGAAATCACACCCCTCCGCCGGAGTCATATGATTGACTCCCGGAAGCTGATAACGGTTGTTGCTCTCTCTGTGATGCGATCCGGGAGACTGTCCCCAGAGCCATAATCTGTCACGAAGTCTTGTCATTGAAAATCCTTGTTTTTTTAAATCTGCCCTTTGTATTTTTAATTATAAATGATATTATTGTTTTGACAATACCATATTTCAGATATTTTAATGTCAAAAGCTAGAAAAACAGGCATATTCTACAGATTCGGCATAAAAGAGATGATCGACATTATCAGAAAAGCGAAAATCGTGATGGAAGTTGCGCGGAAGCAGGAACTGGACAGCTTCTGGCAGACAAGGAATTTCAATCCGGTGCGTCTGGTCATTCCGTTCACGCGCCTCTATTTCCCGCTTTCCGGGGAAGGTTATATGATGTATTCAGGAAAGCAGTATCATCTGCGCCCCGGCTCCCTTTTCCTGATTCCTCCCTATGCGCCGGTGGAGGTCTCCTGCCCGGAACGGCTCGTGAAATACTGGACGCATTTCAATGTGTTCATGGCGGATTCCGAGGTCGATCTGTTCAACATCGCGGATACCGTCAACGAACTGCCGGTGCCGGATGTGAAAGAATACTGCATTCTCTTTGAACATCTCACGAAGTGGTATCCGACTTCCCATAGCGAGAAGTATTACAAGGTTCCCCCGCTTGCGGAATTCGAGGCGCAGTCGGCGCTGCATCTTCTGCTGGAACCCTTTTACGAAAACATCCTTTCCAATACAAAGAATCTGGACCGGAGTAATCTGCGCCTTGTCAAACTGCTGAATTACATCGAAAAAAATCTGGACCGCGAACTGACTCTGAAACAGCTTGCAGCTATCGTGCACCTGAACCCGACCTATCTCTCCAATCTGTTCAGTGAAAAATTCGGAATCTCCCTGATTCAATACTGCAACAACCGCCGGATCGTGCGCGCAACGGATCTCCTGATTCACACGGACTATTCCATCGAAGAAATCGCATGGCGGCAGGGGGCGGAAAGCACAGCCGCATTCTCCCGTCTTTTCAAACGGCACGTGGGCTGTTCTCCGGTCCGGTTCCGCCAGCTCAAACAGGGCAGGAACACCGGACCGGAGTCATGAATCCCGTCAACGATCTCCTTCGGAGGCTGTGAGTTCCATCTCAAGCACGGCGCCCGCATGGTGCAGGTCAAGAAAGCGGGTTTCTTTTTTACCGTGCTTCCAGTGAATACGGAGATTTTTCACGCCTGTCCCGTGGAAACGGAGCCGCGCACTGTTTTCACAGACGGAAAGAATCTCGGTGTGAATCTCAAAATCCGGTTCAAGCGCCGCAAACGGGAGCAGGGTCAGAAGCAGAGGCACTTTTTCCTGGACATGCGTCCGGAAAGAATAACCCGGCGTATGAATCCCGACCGTTTTTTCATTGTATTTCGTCCAGTCCGTATTCAGGAGCATCAGGCGCGAACAGCCGTTTTCCTCCTCCCAGCGGGTCCAGAAGACCTCTCCTGAGGGATCATCCGCGTAAACCGTTCCGCGATGCTCCGCGGCAAGCTTTGCAATCCACGACGCGGAAACCTTCTGGAGCCGCTCGTGTCCCGGATATGCCCACGCCGTCATCAGGTAGACCTGCCCTTTCCCGAGTCGATGCCGCACAACCAGCGGCTTGCCGTTCGCGGCGTCCCACGCGACAATCTCCGCTCCGGCAAGCTCCACCTCGGCAAGACGGCAGGGTCCGTCCTCGTCCACGGAACGGCTGGGAAGCGCGGAAAGCTCCGGTTCGGGAAACGCCTCATGCCCCGCGGCGTTCCATTGTCCGCTGTATTCCCCGCCGGGACCGGCCACTCTGACTCCGCAGAGCCCGGAAAGATCGCCACCGTTCCAGAGCGCAAGATCCTTCCAGTCGTGCAGGAAATCGCGCTTCGTATGCGTGCTGAACTGCGGCAGCCCGGTAAAAAGAGTTCCGCCGTTTTCAACAAAACTGTACAATTTATCATAATCCCCGGCAATCATCGTGTTCCAGCCGAGATTCAGCAGCAATTCATACTGATTGAAATATCCGCTTTCCGCCTCCGCCGGCACTTCGTCGAAATCCCCGTAAGGCGTGCCGGAAAAGAAGAAGCGGCGGCGGTCGTAACGCTGGCGCAGCGGATGCGTGTTTGCGCCGGGCATCAGGACATCCAGAAGCTGGCGGCATTTTTCCGGCTGTCCGTGCCCCCATGCGGAATCGGAATTCCCGAACAGCCCCCACACCGAGTATTCGGGAGTCTGTTCCACATCACAGATAAAACCGTTGAACGGCGCCGCATAGCGTCCCTCAAGGAATGCGATATTGCGTTTGTTTTTTCCCGTCCGGGGATGCGTCCTGACGAAACGGTAAAAGTCGCGCGTCATATCGCGCTTGCCTTTTGTGAGAGCGTCATCCCAGCTCTGCCGCTCCTCCTTGAACAACTGGAACAGGCAGTCTTCTTCGTAAATCATCGACGCCCCCATCATCCACGGCTGAAAAAGCGAGAGGAAATACATGCCGAGATGCGTTTCAAAATAAGGCTGGACCGCGTGCTGGATCGCGATATGCACCCCCCACTCGCCGGAACCGAGCGATTCCGCCGCCGGACGCGCCTGCGAACAGAGATGCTGGGTATGCGGGACCATCGTCTCCGTGCGGATGAAATCGGCTCCCGCAAGGTAACAGTAACGGTGTCCGCCGGACGCATCCCCGAATGCCGCGCGGGGAGCAGCCTTATGAGCGCGGTCGATTTCAATCTTCAGATATTTGAGATAGTGCTCCATTGCCTCTTTCATGTCGCCGGAACTCCACGGCTCTTTCGGGTCGAATGCATAAACGGCTCCGGGCCATTCGTGTCTTCCGACGCTGTGCAGGGCATCACCTGCGGCTTTGACCAGTGCGCCGTCTTCAAAATCCGTCGCCGCCTCCACAACGATATGATGTTTCCGGCAGAATTCGCCCCAGCGCGCCATCAGTGCGGGATCGACGGGAACCGCCTCACGGGAATGCGGGTCTTTCCGCAGAAATGCGCGGAACACCACAAGATTGCCGAGACGGGTCCGCCATGTATAATCCAGCAGCCAGTCCATAAAACCGTTTCCGTCATGCGGCACCACGGTCATATCATAACCGACCGTCACCCGCGGAGTTTCGTCCGCCAGCGCATAAACCGCCGGAATCACGCCGGAGGAATTGCCGGCTTCGACGACGGCATTCACTCCGGGACGGGATAAAGTGAACTCAAAATCATTCCAGCCGGGTTGAAGCACGCAATCCGCCGACCCGCCCTGCCAGCGGATCGTGACCTCATCCGGGCAGACCGCGAAAATGCGCCCGGTCAGCGGCTCATTGACCAATGCCCACGGAGGCAGGGAAAAATCCAGGTGATTGTGCGTGCTCTGCTGGAGAATCAGACGGCTGAACAGCAGATAAAACTGCGGATTGCCGTTTCTGATCCCGAATGTATGCCTGCCCGGCGCCGCCTGGAAACGCACCCAGACATCTTCCAGCATCTGCATGAATTCATCATGTTCGCGGAAATAGTGGGCAAACTGCGCAACCTCCCTGCCGTCACAGAAAAGAGTCATCGGAAAAGTGTCGTGAATCTGTCTCTCTTTCTCCGGCGTGTAACCGGGCGCCGCCATGCCGACGATATGCAGAATGTTTTCGACGAAATCCGCTTTCTTCTCCGGGATTTCCGCCTCGAATTCAAGTGTTTCGCCCGGAGCCAGCCATGCGGTGCGCATCCGCGCCCAGTCATGAACCGGAAGCGGAAGATCGTCCGCCTCCCAGACCTGCTGTCCGTCTTTCGGCGCGGGGCGGAACCAGAGATAATTTGTACGGGTCACGATCACATGGCATCCGAGATACTTCGGGCCGACGGGAAATACGATCCTGCCGTTTTCGAGAATCTCTTTTGCGGAAAAATCGAATATGCCGGAAAGCGTAGTCAGATGGAACGTCGCATTCTCATCCGCATCCGCCACGAAACGGACACCGGAAAGCCCCCTGCGCGTGCGGCTCTTCCACTTCGGTTCGGCGAGTTTCGTCTCATGCGCACAATGCCCGGGGCCATACCAGATGACCGGGTAATCCAGTTGATAAGTTTCTTCGATCCTGCCGCCATTGCAGTCCAGCTGTCCATCCCAGAGGTAGACGGGATGATAATGGCGGCGCGAATACAGATACTGGTATCCCCAGTCGATGCGGAAATCAAGTTTCATAAACTGTCCTCTCGAATTGATTGAATGATGTCATAATATGATGCGGCAGATCATTTTTTCAACCGTTCCGGCGGCGCACAGACAGAAAATAACCGATTATGAATCCACGATCCTGATACAAAACATGCAGTCCCGCCGGAGAATTGAATATACTGCCGGTCTTTCCGCGAAAGAAGGCGCCGCAGTATGGAAATCAGCTTTTTGAATAAATTTTTCCGTTTTCTTTCGGAAAGGGGCTTGACGGAATATGGTACTAACTTTTATAATTTTGATACCAGACAGCCGGAATTGAAATTTTCATCAAGGGATAAACCATGAATTCAAATGCCAAGAACAGCAGACTGTATGAAAAGCTGAAAGAAGATATTCTCAGCGGAAGTTGTCAGCCCGGATTTCGCTTCCCGGCGGAAATTCCTTATGCGAAAAAGCTTGGCGTTTCACGCAACACGCTCCGCACCGCGTTGAAATGGCTCGAAGAAGAAAACCTGATCGTCAGAGGACGCGGAAAAGGAACTTTCGTCAATCCCGGTTGCGGATATGAAAAACGCAGGCGTTATATGCTCCTGCTCGATGCCGCTCCGCCCGCGCCTTATACGGAACATATCATCCCGCAGATCATGCTCGGAATCGAACAGGCGCTCCATGATCGCGATATTGAACTGGAACACTGCTCCTACGAACATCTTGACACTATGGAATGCAATGAAATCGCAGAGATGATCCGGCGGCGCAGAATTTCCGGCATCCTGTGGAAATCCAGCGCCTTTCTGGGAAATGAGAAAGTCTTTCTTGCCCTGAAAAGCCTGCCGGTTCCCGTCGTCCTGCTCTACTGTCAGCCGGAAGACTACCGGGTCACCGGCTGGGCGGCAATTCCGCAGAACACCCGCAATGCCTGGTGCGAGGCGCTGCGTTATCTTCAGGGCTGCGGGCATACCAGAATCGGGATCGTCAACACGGATGTCCCCGGATTGATCCGTCATGAGTTCAACCCGGAAGAATACGCGCGAATTCTCTGCTCCATGGGGCTGGACCCTGATCCCCGGCTGATCGTTACTGCGCAGCTGACGGACCGTTCCGTGGAGGAAAATCTGAGCCGTCTTTTCCGGATGCAGGAGCCGCCGACGGCGCTTCTCTGCTACTCCGACTACTGGGCTCCCGCCGTTTACCGGGCATTGAGGAAGCTGCACTTGAAAATTCCGGACGACATTGCCGTCATGGGATACTGCGGCACGCCGAACAGCGCTTATATGAATCCGCCTCTTTCCACCGTTGCGGTAGGCTACCGGGAAATCGGAAGCAACGGAATCAGGATTCTGGACGAGGCGGATCAGTGGTTCTGCCCCGGAGCCCCGGAACACTCCCTCCCGCCGTTCAGCCCCGCCCCCTACCGCATTATCGAACGGCAGAGCACAAACCGCAGACAAATGGATGACAAGATCTTAAAATAACAAGAGGAAAGGAATCATCATGAAATTTCTGTTTTCAGCACTTCTGGTGTTTTTTCTCGCCGTGCTGTCCGCCGGGGAAATCACACTCGACAAAGAATGGCGGATCGTTCTTCCCGTTTCCGGAAAAGATCCAGCCATGGAACGGCATCTGCGCAGCAGCGCGCTTCTGCTCCGGGACTCCGTGAAACGCGCCGCCGGGCTTGAGCTTCCGATTGTGACGGAGGATCAGGCGCGGCAGGGGAGAAAACGGCTTTTCATTGGCGGCGCGAACGCCCCGAAAACAACAGGGATCGCACTTGCCCCGGAAAACTTATGGGAATATGCGATCGTCGCCGCAGACAATGATCTCTATCTGTTCGGCAATGACAGACGCTGGCGGAAAGACGGCTCCTATGACGCATTTACGCTGGGCACCGTAAAAGCGGTCACGAGTTTTCTGGAGCAGTTCTGCGGCACGGATTTTCTCTATCCCGGGAACGATGGAATTGCCGTCAGGAAATTGCAGAAGATCAGCGTCCCGGACAATCTGCGGATTCAGAAAGTGCCTCAAATTCTTTACGGAATCGGGCGCCGTCAGGAGATGTTTTACGATATTGCCAACAATATGTTTCCCGCGCCGTGGTACGGCACATACGGCGGACATTCCCACAACATCGCCATTCCGGCGGCGAAATATGCAAAGGAGCACCCCGAATATTTCGCTCTCATCAAGGGGAAACGCGACTTGAATCCGCGATATCCGGCATACTGCCTTTCCAGGCCTGAAGTGCAGGAACTCATTTACCGGGAGCTCCTGCAACACGCGGACAAAGGGTATGAGATGGTTCAGTTGGCGCAGAGCGACGGTTTCCGGGGCTGTGAATGCGAAGACTGCCGGAAACTTTACGGTATATCCTCATGGGGCGAAAAACTCTGGATCATGCACGCGAAAATGGCGGAACGCTTCGCAAAGGACCGTCCCGGAAAGCTGGTTCATATCATTGCCTACGGCCCGACCCGGACACCGCCCCAGACGTTCCGCAAATTTCCCGATAACGTCGTAATCGAACTGGCTCCGTATACCCCGGAAATCCGGAAACGCTGGAAATGGCATTCGGTCAAAAACGGCTTCACAGCCTATCTTTACAACTGGGGGTATTACCATACCGAAGGCTTTACGCCGAAAGCCTCCTCTGAATTTCTTACCGCTCAGGCGGCGGATTTCCGGCGCGACCGGATCAGAGGGATTTACTTCTGCGGCTTCGGAGAACTGTTCGGGCTTGAGGGTCCCGCTTATTATCAATATCTGAAACAGCTCGAAGACCCGACGCTGAAAGCGGAAACACTGCGCCGGCGCTATTGTCAGGGGCTCTTCGGCGACGCCGCTCCGGAAATGGAAAAATTCTACAATCTGATCGACAGCCGCCTGCAATTCGATGTTCCCGGCAGGTTTCAGGACTGGAACGCGCCGGCTCTCGTCATGAACCGGAGAAGCAGCAGAGACTTTGGAGAACCGTTAAGGCTTCTGCAGGTCCGCTGGACGCCTGAAGTCATTGCGGAGCTCGACAGGACATTGACGGCGGCGGAAAAGAAGAATCAGTCGCGGCAGATCAAAGACGCACGGTTGGAGTTTGACTATCTGAAACGGACTGCGGCAGTCGCTTCCGGATATGCGGAAGTCCTTCGGACAAACAATTCCGCGGACAGCATTTCCCTGTTGAAAGCCGTCGATGCGCGCAACCGTTTCATTCAGACACCGCGCCCGAAATCGCTTCCCGCGCATTTCAGCGGAGTACCGGATGCGGTGTTGAAGGCGGGCGGGCGCATGATGGGGCTCCTCCCCATGCCGTTCACTCTGGACGCCGAATGGCTGCTCAAGGAAAACGTGCCGCTTGCGGGGCGAATGATTGAGGCGGGAAAGGAACGTTCCGGGCAGCAGGTTTTTGCTCCGGCAAACGCGTCGGACAACGCAACGGATTACAGAAACATCCGCGCAAGAATCAGCTGCCGCCGCGACGATGCGTTTTTATACGTCACATTCCATTTCGATCGGCTGAAACAGGAGGAGATCATGAATGACGGGATTCAAGTCTATCTCGGACTTCCCCGCCAGCCGGAGACATGGAAAAAAGTATTTGTCAGCATTAAATCGACAAGCGCCGCCTGCTCAAGACTGGTCAAGACCGGCAGAGACAATAACGGACAGGGGAATATTTATGAACCGGTTCCGGTAAAACAGCGTGCGCGCATGACGGCTCCAGCTCCGGGCTGTAAAGAGGCGTCCGTCGAGATTGCCGTTCCGTTCTCATGGTTCGGCAGAACTCCGCAGAAAGAAGAAAAATGGCTCTTCAACGCGGCATATCAACGGAACCGGCGCTATACAATCTGGCAGTACAACCTTGAACAGAAAAGCTGGCGCAATGCGCTGGATGCGTTTGGAACAATCATATTTCAATGAACTGCCCCGCAAACAGCGGAGTATCGGAAAACTCAAACAATAAAAAGGAATTTTCATGAAACTGATTTGTCTGTTGTCCGTTCTGTTTCTTCTTTCGGGATTGCCCGCAGGGGAACTGATGCTGGCGGAGAAAGGGAAAAGCCGTTATCAAATCGTTCTCCCGGATCATTTTTATGACGCCGGGGTCCGGCGTTGCGTAAACGCCGCGGCAAAGGAACTGGCGAAAGCATTCAAAGCGGGCGCCGGCGCGGAAATCGCCGTCGTATCCGAGAAGAATGCGGGGAACTGCCCCGGAATCTATCTCGGCAATACGGAAAAATTGCGGAAACTGGGGATCGATGTTGCCGGCTTCAAGGATTTCGAGGCGTTGATTTTCGTGCATGACGGCAATGTTTTCATCGCCGGAAATGACCGTCATGGAAAATGGAAAAAAGGCAATGACTCTTATCACCGTTATCTGCTCGGCACGGTCAAAGGAGTCGTTGCATTTATGGAGGATTATCTTCATGTGCGTTTCCTGATGCCGGGAGAGATCGGAACGGAAATCCCGGAAATTTCCAGGGTTGTTGTTTCCGACCGCCTGAACCGGAGGATTACGCCGCCGCTCCGTTTTGCTGTCGGACGCCATTTCACGATGATGTATGATTATGCGAACAACAATTACGGTTACGGTTCCTTCCATATTTACGGGGGACACTCCTATTATGATGCGATTCCTGTGAAAAAATATGCGAAAACGCATCCCGGGTATTTTTCGCTGGCAGGCGGCAGGCGCCTGACGAATGCCGTGTATTTCGGGCATTGCATCTCGAACCCCGAAGTTCAGAAACTCGTTTATGCGGAAATCCTGAAACGCCTTGACGACGGAGCGGATACCGTGGAAGTGGGGGTCACGGACGGCTATGTCCCATGCGAATGCGCCTCCTGCCGGGTTTTCGGCAATGTTTCCGATCCAGGCGAAAAACTCTGGATTCTTCACCGGGAAATGGCAGAAAAACTGCGGAAAGACCGTCCGGGCAGAAAGCTGATGCTGATCGCCTACTCTCCGACGCGCAGGCCGCCGCAGACATTTCATGAATTTCCTGAAAACGTCATGATTGAACTCGCTGACAGTTCTCCGGAATCGTTCGACGCATGGAAGAAAATCAAAGTCCCGCAGGGATTCAGCGTCTATCTTTACAACTGGGGTCAATACAACCCCGGCGGATTGACGCCGAAAACAAGCCCCGCTTTCTGTGCGGAACAGGTCAGGTTTTTCATGCGGAATCAGGTCAAAGGAATTTACCGGTGCGGTTTCGGGGAACTGTTCGGACTCGAAGGACCGGCATATTATGTCTTCGGCAAAATTTTCGATGATCCGGAAAAGAGTGCCAAAGAGCTTCTGGCGGACTACTGCCGGAACGCATTCCGGGAAGCCGCATTTCCCATGCATGTCTTTTACGAAAATCTGTATCAGAGACTCGACATGATCCCGCACCCGGATTACAGAAACTCCGAGGCGTTCGTTTCCAGGCCGATGACTCTGCTTCCGCTTCTCTACTCGTGGGATCTGCTTGCGACCATGGGGAAAAATCTGGCGGAGGCGGAGGCGAAAGCCATCGGCCCCAAAGTGAAAAAACGCTTGGAACTGGTCCGGCTTGAATTCAATTACCTGAACAATCTTGCCTCCGTCATTCACCTTTACAACGCCTACAAAATCAGTCCGTCACAGGCGCTTTTCGAGCCGCTTGCAAGGAAGATAGAAGAACGCAATTCCATGATCGACTCCCTCTATGCGCCGGACGGCTCCGTCCGTCCCTTCTCCGGCTGGCAGGAGATCCGTCCTTTCGGCGGAGACACCAGAATGCGGCTCAAGGTCAACGGGAGGATGCGGGCAATTCTTCACTCTCCTTTCACATGGGACATCGCCAGTCTCCGGGCAAATAAAATCCTGCCCGGTTTCGGAAATAAATCATTGAAAATCTTCCGTGCAGACGGTCCGGTTTCCGGGCATGACTTCAGCAGGGGAGAATGGCAAAAAGCGCCGTGGCACGATCTTGCGGGAATTCAGATGGGAAAGATTCACGACCGGACGCGATTCAAAATTCTGTATGACGCCGGCAATCTTTATATCGGCATTGAAACGGATTTGAATGAAACACGGGAGTTCAAACCTTACGGTCGCGACGGTTCCTGCTGGAACGCGGACTGTCTGGAACTCATCCTTGACCCGTGGGGAACCCGCGAGAAATATTTCCACCTGATCTTCAATCCGGCAAAGGACTCCTGTTATGATGCGGCATTCGGCATGATTACGGACCCCCTGCATCCGCAGTTCAACGGCATGGACGTCTCCTGGAATGGAAAATGGACTTATTCCAATGTAAGAAAAAATGGAAAATGGCTTGCAATGGTCACGGTTCCCTTTGATGCGCTCGGAGTAAAGGCGCCGCGGCAGGGAACAGTCTGGACTATGAACATCGGGCGGGAATCCTACACTGTTCCGAACAAAGACAATACCCCGGAATTATCACTCTGGACGCCGAGTCTTGAGAGCGGGGATTTTCATGACAGGAACTCATTCGGCGAAGCGGTCTTTCAATAAATTAAACAAGGGAAAAAACAATGAAAAAGCATATGCAAAAAACTCTCCGCCCCGCAGCTTCCATCCTTTCCCGTCCGGCTTCCCGCTTCGGGAAAGCAGTCAATCCGCGCCCTGCCTTACTTTCTCCTTCTTCATTCAAATGTTCTCTTGTTCAATTGTTCAAATATTCTCTTGTTCAATTGTTCAAATATTTTTCTACTTCTTCCTTCCGTGTTCCCTGTTCGAATGTTCTTCCTTCGAGGGTAGAAATGAAAATTTTTACCCTTATAGAGCTCCTCATCGTCGTAGCGATCATCGCGATTCTGGCGGGGATGCTCCTGCCGGCTTTGAATGCGGCACGGGACAAGGCAAAAGCCATTCAGTGTTCCGGCAATTTCAGCAGTATCGGCAAGGCTGCCATGATGTATGCCGCCGACTGGCATGATTACCTGCCGCCGGGAAGCAACGGCGACAATTCCTCTGATCCGAACAGGAAACGACTCTGGGGAACCGGGAACACCGGAGCGATCGCGGAATATCTCAATTGCGTCAACGATCCGATATTGATAGGATATGTTGACTGGCCGCTGCGTTCAAAGTTCGCATGTCCCGCCGACAGCAAGCAGACAGATCACTACACGCTCGGCTACAACATGCAACTGAACAATCAGGTTTACAGAAAGGAACATGGAATTCACAAGCTGGGACGCTGGAAACAGCCAACCCGGACAATGCTCGCACTGGATGCGGAAACAAGTGAAGTCCAGTATAATCAAACATTGATCTACCGGCATAACACCAGAACAAATGTACTTTTCGGAGACGCCCACGTCATCACACTGAGAAACGGGCAGATCCCGCATAACAAGTCCGGCGAACCGGGATACCGCGCAGATGGATTTAGATCCTATTTCTGGTGGCCGTTCCAGATCGGCGCCACAGCATTGGTCCAACATGACAGTTATTAAGCATAACACCGGAATGCGGAATTTCGTTTGAAGCGAAATATAACGCTCCGGCTCCGGCGGAGAACAACAATGTCCCCCGCCGGTTGTTTAACATAAATTCATGCAGTGTTTTCCCGGAGTCAGAACCTGTTTCCGGAAGATTCCTCTGGTTCCTTCCGGAACGGCAAGTTCCATCCTGCCATTCTGAATTTCAAGTTCAATCGGGCCATGTTTCGTAGGTTGACGCAGGGAAACGGAGCTCAGGGAGGCGATCTGCGGATTCACATCGAACATCCCGAAGCCGGGCGAAAGCGGGCGAATCCCGCAAAGCCCGCGCGGAATGATGTTCGCGGGAGCCGCGCCCCACGCATGATTCCAGTCCTGATTCGGTTTGAGGGAGTCGTCCCACGCCTCCATAGTGATCGTCGCCCCCTTGTCGAGCATGTTCCGCCAGCTGCGCAGACCGCCGCCGACCATCAGCGCGAGCGCATGGTCAGCAAGCCCGCACCGGTAACACGCTTCCAGAAGGAACTGCGCACCGTAGACACTGCACGCCATGCCTCTGGAACGGATCACGGAAACCAGCGCCGGATATTCCGCGGCGTCCGCAACGCCGAAACGGATCGCGAACATTGCGCTGTGAAGCGAGGTATGCGTGGAGCCCGGATGATCGACGAACAACCCGTTTTTCAGCATGGAGCCGCGGATCGCCTGTTTTACTTCCGCCGCACGCCTGAGATACCATTCCTCGCGGGAGAGCTCATACATTGCAAGCAGCGCTCCGTAATGATAGCAGTTCGGAACCAGATTCACTTCTCCGAACTCATATCCGTCACGTTCCCCGACGGGCCAGTCCACAATGTCCCTGACATCCTGAGTCCCGCGGATCAGCAGATCGGTCCCCGCATGATTCAGCAGGAGTTTCTCTTTCAGCTCCGGCATCCAGCGCCTGATTGATTCCTCATCGCCGGAATAAAGAGCATAATCCCGTGCAAGAAGCACGGTGATGAGCCGCCATTCCGTGGGCCAGGTGGGATGCCCGAAGAAATATTCGATTGTCCGCCGCGCCATGTCATAACCGGCGTCACAGCAGAAATGTCCGAGCTGGTTGATGTAGGCATCGCCCTCGTAGGGCAGACGTTCCCGCTCGCCGTCAACATACATCCCGAATGCAGTGGTCGCCTTGATCGAATACTTGCAGAACTCCCAGATTCTGTTCAGACGTTCATCGGAACACCTGAAATCAGCCGCGTTGTCGTCAAACGGAGCGAAAACGGCATGGCGAACCGCCTTGAAAGCTCCGGAATACCCGCGGATTTCGGCATAACGGAACGGAGCGATTTCCCCGCCCGCCTCCTCCGGCGGATAACACTTCGGCAGAGCGGGATTCGGGGCGACATGCGGCGGAATCTCGAACCGGTAAGTATGCGTCCCCTCTCTCAGAATCAGGTTCATTTTCCTGAAACAGCGGAACCCGCCGGGATCGCGATTTATCCTGCCGTCCCTGATGACTTCTCCGATTGCGAGTTCCACTTCCTCCCCGCCTTTTCCCGTCAACTCGACCTCCAGCCACCCGAAAGCGTCCTTCCCGAAATCAACGGTTTGAATTTCTTCTCTGCACTCCTGCGCGGAGACCACTTGTTCTTCAATCATATAAAACACCTTTAACAAAAATTGTTTTCATCGGCAAACGGAATCAGCGGGACTTCAAAGTCTTTCCATCCCATGTATAACAGAAGTTCCGGCCGACATACCAGACGGTATCAGATCCGCACTTCTTTGCTTCGGCAGTGGCAAGTTTTTCCCAGACCGTCTTCAGCTTGTCCGTAACGACTTCCCATTTTCCGTCGCAAAAAACCAATGCGCCATCTTCCGGACTGATCGGCGGCAGCTTTGCGGCGGAAAGTTTTTCCAACGCCGTTTTCTGTTCTGAATCCAGCAATCCGGGCAGTGGAATGACAACATGCTGAAACTTCCTTCCCATGTTCAGATAATCGGAAAATGTAATGAATACGGCATCGCGCCCGGTTCTCATGACTGTATCGCGAATCGTTCCGGCAAAATCGGCAACCAGTTTCTGCGGCAGGCGCCAGCTTTTCGTCCAGCTTGTATAACTGAGGACCAGCGCAAGTTGTCCCGGCGCACCAATGCAGTTCGGCTTGAGTTTGGAAACCAGGTAATTATCCTCAACAATCGTACGAACCATCTCGGGAGACGCATAGGCATCAACTTCATGATGGAGTGCCAGATAGCGAACCAGTGCTCCGTGGGAAGCACCTAACAATCGTATTCTCCGATTCGTGATTACGGAATCATAAAAGGAAAAAACCGTCTTACCGGACGAGTCGGAAAAATGAGGAGACCGGTAATTACGGATGTCATTTTCTCCAATGGGAAGAATCTTGTGAAGCCGCGCACTGTCAATTGGATTCATAAATGCATGACTTTGTTTTTCTCCTCTGAGATTGTAGGAAAATGGGGCGGACAGCAGATCAAGAGGAGCCTCATTCAACACTTTTTCTATTCCAAGATGACCGGAAAAAAGAAGACGGCGGAAGTTTCCGGAATACTCCATTCCATACCCATAATATACACCGAAAGTAAATCGTTCTCCGAAACGCTTTTTGAATTCTTTGGCAAAAAAGATCAGATTCCCGGCATGACGTTCTGCGGTAAAACGAAAGAAGAGATCGCGAATCTTTGCATATTCCGGAGAATTTGTACGGAAAGGGTATTCCAGCGCGGGATGCGGCAGCCTGATCTCTCCGGGAAGGCGTTTTGCCTTCTGGTAAGCTAGAAATGCCTTCTGCGCAACTGGCGAACAGTCATACTCTCCAACATCTTCTCCCCATAATTGAAATTCGCCGCCTCGAAATCCCATAAGTATGACACCTGAAACCGCTTTCCCCGCAGGACGTGCAGCAAGTGTTTCAAGAGTGTCGCCAACTGCCTTGATCGCATCCTTGCGCCATTGCTCAGAACAATAGGATTGCAGACCGAAGCGTTCCTTATTGGAACGGAAGACATCGTCCTGATGAGTTGCAATCCACCAGCTGGGGGCATCAATGCGAAACTTGAGCAGGACACTGGCACAAGGATCATTCTCCAATATTTCCAGCAACTGCTGTTCGCATTGGGCTGTATCATATCCACCGGAACTTTTCCATTGCCCGGTCGTAAGTAAGAGTTCATAAAGATGTCCTCCCGTGCGGCTCCAGGAGCGGAAATGTTCCGGACACGGAGTATCCGTACTGTAAATAAAAAGCGATTGTGTATATTCCGGTGTTTTCAAAAGGTTGGACTCAGAAGGCTTCGGTAAACGTCTTCCGGCATTTTGGACTGAGGAGCCGGAAGCAATGGAAATATTCCCACATGGAATGACAAAATTATCGCATATAATGGTCGCGTTATATTGTCCTGGATAGGCAAATTTGGAAACGGGGAGTTCGACAAACAGTTTACGGATTCTTTTTTCCAACCGCACTACAGGCGGCAACCCCGCAATTGGAACTTTTTTGCCGGCACTGTCTCTGAATTGCAATTTAAACTGCTTTGGCTGCATACTTTCCAGTTCCTCAGGTAAGGGAAAAACGTATTTCAAAATTTCTCCGGGGGCAATGTTGTTGACAATCTCTGTTGCTTTAAGATTCAATAAACTCGGGTAACTTATCTTATGAAAAGGCAAGTTTCCCCATGGCGCAACAGGAACTTTACCGATAACAGCAAGTTCTGTTTCTTTTTTTTCATCCGGTCGGAAAATCCGCCAGGAAGAATCGGAAACTATAGACGACAATTTCCCATTGCTTTCCTGAATAAGTCCCTGCAATATCAACCCACCCAGTCCATCATAATTAAGGACATTGACAGTGAATGTATTGGAACCTTTATGAAGATACTGGGTAATGTCATAAATTTCCACGTCCTGCCAGTGAGCATCGCTTCCAACAGTTTTTCCATTTACAGAAAGGACATAAGCATTATCCGCCGTTAATTGCAAAAAAGCCGATGTTACCGTGTCTTCAATTATCATCTCTTTGGTGAAGCCAATCCGGGGTAATCCGGGATCAGCCTTCAGCCAGATCCATTCTGCCATCCACTTCTCAGCAGCTGGATGCTGAAGTGACTTGGCTTTGACTCTTTCAGGCTCCAATAATTTACCCTTGACCAGTTTTGGTGCTGCAAAGTGGGCATCCCCTGCACCATTCAATCCGACACCAATCCGTAAATATGCAGAATTTTCAGGGACTTTGAATGTTTTCTGCAAGATTGTTGAACTGACTGTTCCGGCAGGAGTTTTGAGAAAAAGCAAAGCCTTCGGAACATTGTTGGAATCAAAGCTGTAAATCTCCACAGACAACCCCTGCCTGGAAGTTCCTGCCGCACGAACCTGAAACGTATATTCTCCCGGCGGAACCTTCGGCATACTTCTATAATAGGCATAACCGGAATCGGAAGATATAGTCACATGGAAAGCCGGACTTCCATTCAGTTCGGAAATTGAAAACGCTGCCTGCGCGGCGGCATTGCGGGCAGTTTTCCATTCGGTTCCGACGGGGGGAAGCAGATTGTCAACTGCAACCGCAACGGATGCCGTCAGGCAAATGACTGAAATCAAAATAAATCTCATTGGTCTTCTCCTGTAAAAATTAATCTTTTATACGTGTCATCATCTTATCCGCAAGTGTCGTAGCAGGATTTCCATTGCCTGCCAGTTCCGAATACCGTCGACAGACCACCGAACCATTGGCAAGAAGAAAATTCACTCCTTTATTATGCGGCCAGCTGTATGTGGGATAAGCCGCACCGCCGGGAAAACCGTTCCATGTCCACTTGCCTCCTCCCAAATAACATTGTGCAGCAGCATCTCCAATGACGATCGTATCTGTAGCGACTGAATTCATCTTCAGAAACGGCACATGTTCCGCATTATTACAGTCATCAGGAGCCAATCCACCCTTATATCCATTGTAACCGTAATGCGTAAAAGAATCGTTTAAATTCTTACCGTCAGGACGGTATTTCGTTCCCGGACATTCCAGAATCGTCCCCTTATAACTGACCGTGACCCGTTTCTCCAAAGAATAGAACCAAGTACCAGACTTTGAGGCATAAGAAAGATTCACATATCCACCAAGAATGCTGGCCCCATACCATACATACGGAAAAGGATTCAGATTACCGGGATTCGGAATACTGCACGCATTAATGTACCCGTCATAATCATTCTGATACATGTTCCATGCCGTTCCCCACTGTTTCAAATTACCGGTGCATTTAATCGCATGGGCTTTGCTTTTCGCCTGATTTAATGCAGGCAGCAGCATACCCGCCAGAATTGCAATGATCGCAATCACGACGAGGAGCTCCACCAAGGTAAAAATTGATTTCCTGTCTGCCATTTTTCTCCTCTCACTTATTTTTGCCGATTTTCATTAAAAAACTCCTGATTCTTTCTTTGTTACTTATTATAATAGAAAAAGAAGAAAAAACCTTGATTATTGTATCATAAATAGCTATATTTGTATTAAATAAAAGAAAAAGGCGATATAAAAAGAATATGAGTAAAAAATCTGAACTGTATTTCTACTCCGGAAAAACATACATTATCCCTTATGGAACGCCTTTCCGGCTGATGCTTTATTCCCAATCGCTGGGGCAGCTTCATTATCATGATTTCTATGAACTCGTAATCGTTCTCGACGGCAATGCCGTACACAGAACCGAAGAACAGGATTATCCCATTTCCACAGGCGATGTCTTCATCATAAAAAAGGGGAAAATCCATATGTACACCGCTACGCGGAAACTCAAACTTGCCAATATCATGTTCGATTTCGAAACTCTGGATATCAACTGGGGGAAACTGCATGACATCCCCGGATATACCGCGCTGTTCGAAACGGAACCGAAATTACGCGCCCGGAATCATTTCAAAAGCAAGCACACGCTCAATGCCGCTCAATTGAATGAGGTTTCCATCCTGCTCCAGAGGATGCACCGCGAAACGGAAGAGAAATCTCCCGGCTGGATCATGATGTCGCAGACACTCCTTCAGGAGCTGTTCATCATGCTGGCACGCAGTTACAGCACAACCGCGAAAATCCAGTCGCAGAAAATGGTGCGCCTGACCCGCATGATGCAGTTCATCGAAAAGAATTATGCAAAGGATATCACCCGCGACCGGATCATGCGCGAAGGAATGACCTCCAACGCCGTCGGGACACGCATCTTCAAGGAACTGCTCGGAAAATCGCCGTTTGAATATCTGATCCAGACCCGCATCCACCATGCCGCCGAACTCCTGAAAAATACCGACAAAAGCGTTTCCGATATCGCCTACGAATGCGGTTTTCACGACAGCAATTATTTTTCACTGCAATTCAAAAAGGCGACAGGACTCCCCCCGCGCGATTTTGCAAAACGGCACCGCACGTTTCAATGATGGTCCGCCAGAAGCAGAAAACGCTCCTGTTCCGTATCGTAATAATACATTTCACCGTTGTTCATATTGAAATACCAGCCGTGAATCTCGATCTTTCCCGCATCCGCACGTTCCCTGATCCACGGAAAGGTCAGCAGGTTCTCCATGGAAAGCAGAATGGAACTCTCCTCACATGCCCGCAGTTGCGTCTCCCGCGGCTGATCCCCCAATGTTTCCACGACCTCATTCCGGGCGGACTGCGCAAGACAGAGCCACCGGTCGAGAAATTCACTGTCATGATGTTCCCAGTCATCGGACATCAGGGCGCGGATACCGCCGCAGTTGGAGTGCCCAAGCACAATGATGTGTCTGACTTCCAGAGAACGTACCGCGTATTCGATTGCGGAACTTACTCCGTGAAAACTGGAATCGGGTTTATAAGGCGGAACCAGATTCGCCACATTGCGGATCACGAACATATCTCCCGGACTGCTTTTCGTAATCAGAGCGGGATCAACCCGCGAGTCACAGCAGGCAATCATCAGCGTACTGGGCATCTGCCCGTGTTTGAGCTGATCATAAAGCGCCGGTTCGTCGGAAAAATAAGTTTTCCGGAAATGCCGGAATCCGCGGATCATCTTCTGAATGGCTTTATCCATGAACTATTTCCTTCTGTGAATATTTTGCGGCAGAGGCAACCGGATAATATACACTCTGAAAGTGCAAAATCCAGAAAAATACGGTTCGAAAAATATGGAACCTGTTTCCCGGAGGAACCGCTCCGATGCGGAGTATGAGCCGTAATACAGGCTCAAAAGGACAGGAAGCGAAGTGCCGGAAGCCGACGGAAGGGCACAGCGGCAAAACTCCGGGCGGGGATTTTGTCCGGTGCGCGATCAGATATCGGCGCCGGACAGTTTTGGAAGAAATCAGATTTATGAATAAATTTTCAATTTTCTTCTCAATGATGCTTGCTTTCCTTTTTTCAGTTGCTATATTTAATAAATGTAAACAGTTACATTCCGGGTGAAATCCAATGAAGAAGATAATGAACATCAAAACTTTTGCCGAATTGGCAGGCGTATCGACAGCGACAGTATCAAGAGTCTTTGCCCATGATCCCAAAGTACGCCCGCAAACGGCGGAACAGGTCCGTGCGCTGGCAAAAAAATATGGATTCCGCCCCAATCTGATCGCTCAGACTCCTTTCAACGGAAAAACCCGCAGTATTGGAGTCCTGCTCTGGAGGCTGAGCAATTCTTTCTTTGCCGACATCGCCCTCGGCATCCAGCAGACACTGCTGCCGGAAGGCTATCTGCCCATCATCATCAGCACCCGGACGGAAGCCGACTGCACAGTATTGCAGCATCTTGTGGATCACCGGGTGGACGGTCTGATCGCCTGTCTGAAGAATCTGCCGCTGTCGAAAGAGGAACTTCAGGAAATCAAGAATTTCAATCTGCCGCTTGTGGCAATCGAATACTATCAGAATAATATCTCATGCGACATGCTGCAGCCGGACAATGAAGCGTGCGGACAGATTGCGGCGCAGTATTTTCTGTCGCACGGACACCATTCACTCGGCGTACTTTGCGGTGATTACAAGGAATCACTCCGCAGCAGAGCTTTTGTGGCGGAACTGAAACGGCAGGGAATTTTTCTGCCGGAATCCGCAGTTCTTCCGGAAAGTTCTCCGGAGGCAATACGGCGTTTCCTGAAACAGAATCCCGATCTTACCGGAATTTACTGCGTCAACGACATTGAAGCAAGAAAACTGTATGACGTCTGCGCCACCCTGCATCTTTCCATTCCTGCGGACCTCAGTATCATCGGGACAAACGATCTGGATTTTGCAGACTGTCTCACGCCAAAGCTGACAACGATCCGGACGGATGGAATCGAACTGGGACGCCAGGCCGGCACTCTGATTCTTCAACGCCTGCAAAACAGGGAAAAACCTTTTTGCAATGTCATAACCAACGTCAAACTTGTGGAACGGAATTCCGTTGCAAAACGGAACCGCCTGCACGGAACAATCTGAGGAGAAGAACAATGCGCAACACGAAATTCACATTGATAGAGTTATTGACAGTGATATCAATCATCGCCATTCTCATATCACTGCTGCTGCCCACTCTCGGAGAGATCAGGAAAAGGGCTGTCGGGATACAGTGCACAGCCAATATAAAAACGCTGCTTCAGCTTCATCTCGGCTATACGCAGGATCATGACGGATTGTTTCCCGCAGGGAGAGTCGCCTCCAATACATACGGTCATTACTGGGTAAACGTCATTCCTTTGTCAGCAGCGGGAATCACGGCGCCGGAAGGACACGAATACAACTGGAAAACGTATGGGAAAAAGCTGACCTGCGGAGACAACAGTTCCTGGTGGTATTCGGAGGAACGGAAAACCAACACCGTCCTCTCCTACGCCGTCAACAATTACGCTTCGTCAAAGGCAAAAAAGATAGAACGTGTAAAACGCCCGAGTTACGCAGGTTATTTCACCGAAGGGTATATTTATTATTCCAACAACAAGAAATTCAGTCCTCCGCTGGAAGCCGGATGTGCTTACCTGAATATTCACGGCAGGGGAATCACCGCCGGTTTTGCGGACGGGCATACGGAATATATTGAATCTGAAAAATTCCGCAGGAACGATACCATCCGTTTTTCCTACGGCGTTTATGAGGAATAAGCGGCAAACAACGAATCATTATAAACTCAACAGGAGAAAAACCATGAAAAAAATGCTTTGGATTCTCTGCGCCGGCATACTCTGCCTCACCTGCAGTGCAGTTCCAGCGCCAAGCCTCATCGTGAAGGAAAAGCCGAAAGCAAAGTATGAAAATCCATGCGCCAGAGTTATGAACAACACTCTGCGCGGAATTCTGAACAACCCGAATCACCGCTGTTTCGGAAACCAGACTTACCGTGAATGGATGCAGTTCTTCGATTGGGCGGTATGGGGCTGGCTTTCAGGTGACAGCGAGTTCCGGAAAGACGAACGTCTGCCGGGGCTGGTCGCGGAATGGATGGACCATCATTTGAAGGTATGGCGGACTCCACCTTCCGATCCGGCAAAAAGGGCCAAATGGAAACCCGATACGCTGGATTTATGGACGTACCATGTTCTGGCATTTCCTCTCGCCGAACTCAAGAACGCCCCCGACCTTGCGGAAAAGATAGGAGCGGAACGGCTCCGTCAGTATGAAAAAGTAATCATGGACAATCTTCAGGGAAGCAAAGAGGCATTCCGTAAACGGCTGAAGCAGGAAAAAGGGTATTTGAATCTCGTGCATCACACCGTCCCGCAAATGGTGGCGGGTTATCTGCTGACCGGAGACCGTTCCTGGCTGGAGGAATGCGAGCCGGCAATGCAGGAACAGCTCAGGCAGATGATGCCGAACGGCAGTTTTCCCTACCGTCTTGGAATTTTCGGTCCGAACCACTATGAAAATGATTTCGGTTATTATCACGCAATTGACGTCCGGGCGGCTTATCTGCTCCTGGTCACGGGAAACAGCAAAACGGCAAAGGAAGTGCTGGTACGTTCCGTCCCATACTATCCGCTGAATATTGAACCGGGCGGACACACCAACGACGGCGCCGCCATCTGGTGGAAAGATCAATGGCGTAACTGGTGGCCGCATCACATTGCAATGGTCGCGGCGGCAGCCGGAGACGGAGAGAATGCCGCCATGGCAGTCCGTTACGGCGCAATGGATTATTTCGACAACGTCATCGGAGCGCATGCGTTCCGAATGCTGGCGGAAAAGAAAATTGCAGAGAAGAAGCAGAGAACCGGATATCTCATGAATGATCCGGACATCCGTGGCTGGCGCAGCCGTTTTCCGCAGCCGGACGGTTCCACTTTTTCCGTCACGGTGACGACCTCCCCCAATTCTTATACCAAAGCAGGCGCCATGCTGGTAAAAGACCGCAGCATGACAGCATTGCATCATGCGCGCATGTCATTCCGGCGCAGGCCGATCCCCGGCAAAGCAAAGATGTTCGATCCGGATGTCTTCAATGTCACCAGCCGCAACGGCGTCCGCGGTTCCGCCGAATTCAAGATCGGAAATATTGCGGCGATCGGCATCGACGACGCAATCGCACTATGCGGGGAAACCTGGAAGAAAAGCGGGCAGTCTCTGTGGGATGGACGCCACCGCGAACTCTGGCTGGTTACCCCCCAGGGCATGGCGGGTCTCCTGGTCAGCACTCTGGAAAAGGAGAGAAGCGGCGCGGAATTTGCACATGAATATAAAATGATCGCAAAAAATGTGAAATGGGACAATGCCGCGGCAACGCTGGACAATGCCGCGCATCTCCGGATATGGAAGACAAATTTCCCATATCAGATTCATGAAAAAGTCCGCCGGTATGTTTACGACTCATCCCCACGCCGTCCAGATTTCCAACTGGTTCTTTCCGACAGGGAGCGCAGTCCGGAAGAGAAAATACAATCCGGCGCCCCCGATGCAAAAACTCCGGCAATGAAACAGTATTCCGCAGGAAGCGAATATTTCAGCATGGCATCCTTTACACCAATCGCCTCCCAGTTCAAACAGATCAGTATCATCTCGCAGAAACCCGTCATGGCTTTTGTGGCGGCAGCACCGGACGGCACAAAGTGGCTCGCTGCCTACAATCCTGCGGAAAAGGCGGCAGAACTGAATGTCGAAGATAATATTTTCCGCATTGAAGCGGGAAAAACATTCCTGAAACGAATGCAGTAAAAAATTATGAAAAAACGGACAGGAAAAAGAAAAATTCCTGTCCGTTTTTCAGATTCAGCCTTGCAAAAAGATCAAAGTATTGAAGCTTATTCTTCACCAAGGCGTTTGCCGATATAGACCTGACGCGGACGCACGATTTTCGTATTTGCGCCGATCATCTCTTTCCAGTGGGCGATCCAGCCGGGCAGACGCGCAAGAGCAAACATCACCGTAAACATATTCTCCGGAATGCCGAGCGCACGGTAGACAATGCCGGAATAAAAATCCACATTCGGGTAGAGGTGGCGGGAAATGAAGTAGTCATCATGCAATGCAACTTCTTCCACCTCCAAAGCGACGTCCAGCAGGGGATCGCTGATATTCATCTTCCTGAGAAAATCGTGACACTCTTTCTTGATGATCCTGGCGCGCGGGTCGAATGTTTTGTAGACACGATGCCCGAATCCCATCAGGCGCTGAGTGTTTTTCTTATCCTTGACCTGATCCACGTATTTCTTCACATCGCCGTTCTCCTGGATATGGCGGAGCATTTCGACGACTTCCTGATTCGCGCCGCCGTGGAGAGGACCCGAAAGCGCCGAGATTCCCGCGGAAATCGTGGCATACAGATTCACCTGCGCACTGCCGATCGTCCGAACCGTTGTCGTGGAACAATTCTGTTCGTGGTCCGCATGAAGGATCAGCAGGATATTCAGGATACGGACGGCTTCCGGGCTGATCTTATACGGTGCGACCGGAGAATCGAACATCATGTTCAGGAAGTTGGCGCAATAGGAAAGATCATGGCGCGGATACACGACAGGCTCGCCGATGCTTTTCTTGTATGCCATCGCCGCCATCGTACGTACCATTGAAATCAGGCGCGCCGTGGAAAGCTCGATATCCTCGTCCATCGAAAGCAGGTCCACATTCGGATAGAACGCAGCCAGAGCATTAATCATGGTTGACAGGATGTGCATCGGATGGGCGCCGCGCGGGAAATGGTCGAAGAAGTGACGCATGTCTTCATGCAGAAGCGAATTCTTGTTCAGGAGTGTGGAAAAGAGCCTGCTCTGCTCCTCATCGGGCAACGTTCCGTGAACCAGCAGGTAGGCGACTTTCACGAATGCCTCCGTTTTGACGAGTTCCTCAATCGGAATGCCGCGGTATCTGAGGATGCCTTTTTCACCGTCGATGAATGTGATACTGCTGTAGCAGACCGCTGTATTGGTAAGGCTCTGGTCCAGAGAAACATATCCGGTCTCTTTCCGGAGCTGGGCAATGTCAAACGCTTTTTCCCCCTCGGTTCCAACGACCACCGGCAGTTTGATTTCCTTGCCGCCGATCTTCAATACGGCAAATTCGGATTCAGAATTCATTTCCATCTTTGTTCCCCTAAGTATACTGTTATGAAAGCCTTATAATGTAACTCCCTTTTACGGATATTCAATCTCCACTTTTCTTTTTCGGCACAATAAAAAACATTGGTTCCGATTTTGCACAGGGACTTGAAAAATGGAATTTCAGAGTATAGACTATCAGGCTAATCTTTAACCGGCAAACCCGAAGGGGGACAATAATGAACGATCTTCTGAAAAAAGAACTCGACAAGATTTCAAAATTGATTACACAAACCATTGCGGAAGACACCTTCCCGTCCGGAGTGTCGCCGGAGTGCCTCGCCTCCGCTGTGCGCGCCTATCCCCTGCATGGCGGAAAACGCCTCCGTCCCGCGCTCCTGATGTGGTCCTGCGGCGCCCTCGGCGGTTTTCCGGACGCCGCCGTTTATGCCGCAACCGCAGTCGAAATTTACCACTCCTGGACCCTTGTTCATGACGACATCATTGATGAGGACAACATGCGCCGCGGTCTGAATACTTCGCACATCGAACTTGCCGTCCATGCAAAAAAAGCGTATCGCAAGGACAAGGACATCTGTGCAAAATTCGGGCGTGATTTCGCAATCCTTGCCGGAGACATCCAGCAGGCATGGGCGGTCAATATGCTTCTCCGCTCCCTGGAGAAAGGATGCGCGCCGGAACTGGTCATGAAGCTCGTCGGCATTCTTCAGACCACAGTCAACCGCCGCCTGATTTCCGGTGAAGCCATCGATGTGGAGTTCCCGATGCGCCCGCCGGAATCCATCAGACAGGAAGAGGTCATGAAGATGATCTCCGGCAAGACATCGTGCCTGCTTCAATTCGCCGCACAGTGCGGCGGAGCCATCGCGCTGAACTCCGCCGACTTCTCCGCGGAACCTCTTGCCGCGCTCGGCTGTTATGCGGAAAATCTCGGAATCGCGTTCCAGCTCCGCGACGACTACCTCGGGCTCTTCGGCGACGTGAAAAAATTCGGCAAGCCCCTCGGTTCCGATTTTCAGGAGGGCAAGCCGACTCTGCTCTACCTGGAAGCAATGCACCGTCTTTCCGAGGCAGGCAAGAAACGCCTCAGAGAACTGACCGGGCTGGAAGAATATCCGCCGGAAATCATTGATGAACTCCGCACAATGATGCGCGACTGTGGAGCGGAAGACACACTTCTGCGGCAGACAGCCTCCTTCACGGAAAAGGCGGCGGATGCGCTTTCGCTCCTGCCGGAAAACAGATATAGGGAGCTTCTCGCCGGACTGTTGAATTATCTCCTTGAGCGGAACGTCTGAAAAACAAACGGGAACATTCCGTTGTTCAGAGCAGACCGTTGAGGCGAAGCGTCTCGGCAATGCGTTCCACAGGCAGGCCAATCACATTATTGACCGATCCCTCAACCCGGTCAATGATGAGTTCGCCATGTTCCTGAACGGCATAGGCTCCGGCTTTGTCCATGACGTTCACCAGACTCATATAATGACGGATCGTCTCAAGGCCGATCTCTTTGAAAAAAACCTTGCTGACATCCGCGAAGCAGATCCGTATCTGTCTGTTCCGACAAGCCATGCAGACGCCGGTAACGACATTGTGGGAACGCCCTGACATGCGCAGAAGCATCTGTTCTGCATTTTCGCGGCCGGACGGTTTTCCGAGGATGGAATGCTCCAGTTCGATGACGGTATCGGCACCGATAACAAGCGCATCGGGAAACACTTCGGCAGCCGCGTCCGCTTTGAGTTCCGCATTGGAAACGGCAACCGCCCTGAAATCGACTCCCTGCTCCAGCTCTGTTACCTCCGGCACGAAAACCCGGAACGGGATGCGGAACGATTCCAGCAGCTCGCGTCTGCGCGGCGATCCTGATGCCAATATGATTTCCATAATATTCCTTTCGCTTTTCCAATGGTCTGTTTTCAATACAAATTAACATCTGTTTTCATGAAATCAAATACCGGCGGATTGAAAATGAAATACTTCTCATTTAAATTACCGTTTCTCTCATCTTTACAATGGAGTGAAAAATGGATTCACAGGAAAATCACGGCAGTTATTGGAAGAAGCTCTGGCTTCTGTTTTATACATTCGCCAAAATCGCGGCGCTGGTGGTAGGCGGAGGATATGCGATTCTGCCGGTCGTCGAGGAGACTTTCAGCAGAAAAAACAAACTCATATCCAGCGAGGAACTGCTTGATATGATGGCGCTGGTCCAGACCATCCCCGGCATCATCGCCGCAAACTCCGCGATCTATGTGGGCATGAAAATCGCCGGAATCGGCGGAGTGCTCGCGGCGGTATTCGGAGTCTGCCTGCCGTCCGTCACGATCATTGTCATCATTGCGGCGTTTTTCCCCCACCTGAAACCGGAAAATCCATATCTGCTCGGCGCCTTTACGGGAGTGCGCGCCTGCATTACGGGGCTCATCATCGTAACAGCCGCAAGGCTCGCGAAAAAAACGATTCAGGGCTGGTTCGAGATCATCTGCGTTGCCGCGTTCCTGATCCTCGCGCTGTTCAAGCTGAATCCGATTTACATCATTGTCCTTTCCATGCCGCTGGGAATTCTTTATACGCTCTACTGCACATACCGCATCAAACGGAACGAGGTGTTGAAATGAGTATCCTTTCCCTGTTCTGGACTTTCTTTCAATTCGGGCTTGTCAGCTTCGGCGGCGGGTATGTTCTGGTACCCCTGCTGATTGCGGAATTCGTAAACCGCAGGGGAATCATCTCCATGGACGCCTTCGGCAATCTGGTCTCAATCGCGCAGGTGACTCCGGGACCGATCGGAATCAACTCCGCAACTTATGTGGGCTTCACGCAGGGCGGCTTCTGGGGAGCGGTTTTCGCCAGTCTCGGGCTCGTCATGCCGTCCATCATCATCGGTTCTGCCGCAGTCTACTACATCAACAAATGGAAAGAAAAACTTCTGGTCAAAGGCATTCTGAAAGGCGTGCGTTCAGCGGCTCTTGCAATGTTGTTTTACGCGGTTGTGATCTTTCTCGGCATGTCCGTTTTCACACAGGAAATCCCGTTCAGGAGTCTTTGGAACCTGATCATGTTCCATGCGCCGGAATTCCCCGCCGGGTTCGCATTTTCATTTCCTGCATTCCTGATCTGCACAGCAACAGTCATCCTGATTAATAAAACCAGACTTTCCATGACGCTTCTGATCGTGCTTTCCGCCATCGCCGGCGCTCTGATCTGCCGATGACAACAGTTATTTGCCGTCCCGAGGACAATAGAATCCGCGTCCGGTGATGATCGGGCGGAAGCAGGCATTGCATGATACACAGGCGGCACGGCTTCTGTCTCCGGCAAGCCAGCGGCAGAGGAGCCCCGGTTCGCGGATCAATGGACGCGATAATGAAATCATGTCACATGCACCGTCCTCAATCAGCGACCGTGCTTTTTCAGGATCGCGGGTGCCGCCAACCAGTATCACGGGAATCTGCAAAACGGCTTTCAGCCTGCGCGCAGTGTCTTCGTAATAAACTTTGCCTCCGGTCGGCACATCTTCCAGACGGATCGGCGACAGTTTAGGTCCGGCAAGCGGAATGCCCCCGGAAAGTTCCACGGCATTCAGTCCGCGTTTTTCCAGCCTGCGGCAGACTTCGATGCACTCCTCCGGAGAAAAACCGCCTTCGGCAAAATCCGCTGAATTAATCTTGACCAGCACAGGAAAATCCCTGCCGACCGCGTTGCGGACCGCATCGTAAACCTCATACAGCATCCGCGCCCGGTTGGCAAGCGAACCGCCGTAGAAATCCGTCCGCCGATTGTAGCAGGGAGAGAGAAACTGGCTCAGGAGATAACCGTGCGCAGCATGAATCTGCACAGCGTCAAATCCCGCTTCCTTTCCACGAACTGCTGCGGCGGCAAACGAGGACTGCAGTTTTTCAATTTCACCAACGGTCAGTTCACGGCATTCCGGTTTCCCCGGCGCCTGCGCAAACGCGGAAGGTCCGACCATCCCTTTTGCGGAAGTATTGCCTCCGGCATGAGCAAGCTGGAGCGCGATTTTCGCTCCGAGACAATGAATGCGGTCCACGGTCTTCCGCCAATGCGGGATCGCATCATCCGATGCCGCCGACGCCTGGAATTTCGAAGCGCGTCCCTCCGGCGAAACAAACGCATGTCCCGAAATAATGAGCCCGACTTCATGTTGTGCAAGAAAAGCCAGAACATCGGAAAGAGCTTTCGTATAGAAACCTTCTTCATCCGCAAGCCCTTCATGTGTTGCGGAACGGACAAAACGATTGCGGACTGTAAGTCCGCCGATACGGAAAGGTGTAAAAAGTTGATTCTCCATAAGTCCCCCTTTTTTTGAGTTGCGGGATACTCTACACCGCTTTGGGGAAAGTGTCAAGATTCGGATGAAAAACCGGGCTTTCCATATTGAAATCATCTGCATCGCGGATATGGTACGGAACAACCCGAAAACAGGAGTCTTGAAATAATGGAAAAAAAATATGCCGCATACGATCTTCATCTGCATTCTCTCTGGAGCTACGACGCATGCACCCCGCCGGAGTATTATTTTTCGCGGGCGAAAGAACTGAACCTGCGCGCGTTCGCCGTCACCGATCACCATAACTTCGATGCGTTTGAGGAAATCCTGGAGACCGCGAAACAGTTCCCGGGAGTCGGCTTCCTTGCAGGTGCGGAAATGACTGTCAAAAGTCCTGTCGGCTGTTTCGACCTTGTATGCCTCGGGCTTCCCCGCGTTCCCCCGCCGAAACTGCAGAAGATATTTGACGCTTATCATGAACTTCAACGGGAATGGGGCGATACGCTCTGCCGTCTTTTGCAGGAGCGCGGGCACAACTACACTCGTGCAGACCGCGAGAAACTCCTGCGTCTCTACCGTCCTGAACGGACTTTCGCAAAACAGGGCGTGACGCATGTCCGCAATGAAATTCAGCGGGATTACCTGATTGCACAGCATTACGTCAAAGACGGAAAGGAATACGGTGAACTCTGCTGGAAGGCAATGTCCGAAGACGACAGTTACGAGGCGATCCGTCTGCTGGAAGGCAGTGAAATCATTGATGCCGTCCATGACGCCGGCGGAATTGTCATGATCGCGCATCCGGCGGGATACTTCAAGGGAATGAATGAAAAACGCATGGATGAGGTTCTCGAAGCCCTGCCGCTCGATGGAATCGAATGTGCCCATCCCTCCGTTCCGGAAGAATATACTGCGTTCTATCGCGCCTACTGTAAGAAACACGGCCTGCTTTCCAGCGGCGGCACGGACTGCCACGAAGATCCTCCCCACGCATATCTGAAGCTCTCCGAGGGACGCGACATGGCATGGCATGCGGGGGAATCCGTCTGGCTTGACGAAATTCTGGAACGCGTCAGACTCTGGAATGTATAAAGACATCTTCCGCAAATCACGGGAAAATCATGTTCCGCGCTTGATACTTGGCGGAAAGGATGTAAATTAACAGGCGAATTTCATTATTTTTAAGAAGGAATAGGATAAAATGGCTAAGTTTCCTCTCGAAACCATAAGGCACAGCGCGTCGCACCTGATGGCGGCGGCGGTTCTTGAACTGTATCCCGATGTCAAATTCGATATCGGCCCGAGCACAGAAGACGGATTTTACTACGACTTCGATTTCGGAACAGCCAAGCTGACACCTGAGGATTTGGTGAAAATCGAAGAAAAAATGACCGGGCTCGCCGCAGAAAAGCTCCCGCTTACCCGTTTCGAACTCACTCGCGAGGAAGCAGTCAAACTCCTGACGGAAAAGAAACAGAACTTCAAGCTGGAACGCCTCGCGGATATTCCCGAAGGCGAAGCGATCTCTTTTTATCAGCTCGGCAATTTCGTCGATCTCTGCCGAGGTCCCCATGTGGACAATACCGGCGACATCGGCGCATTCAAACTGACCAGCATTGCCGGTTCTTATTACAGGGGCAAGGAATCCAATCCGATGCTGACCCGTATTTACGGCACCGCGTTCTCCGATAAGAAAGAACTCAGAGAGTATCTCCAGAAAATCGAAGAAGCCAAAAAGCGCGACCACCGTAAAATCGGCAAAGAACTTGACCTGTTCAGCGTTTCCGAAACCGTCGGTCCCGGCCTTGTCCTGTGGCATCCTCGTGGTGCGCTCATCCGCAACCTCATCGAAACTTTCTGGCGCGGCGAGCACATGGCGAACGGCTATGACCTGCTGTATACGCCGCATATCGGGCGCGCAAATCTCTGGGAAACCAGCGGACACCTCGGGTTCTACAAGGACAGCATGTATTCCCCGATGGAAATCGACGATGTCGATTACTTTGTGAAACCGATGAACTGTCCTTTCCACATCGAAATCTACAAGTCACGCGTCCGTTCCTACCGCGAACTGCCCTGCCGCTGGGCGGAACTCGGCACCGTTTACCGTTATGAAAAGAGCGGTGTGCTGCACGGTCTGATGCGCGTCCGCGGATTCACGCAGGACGACGCCCATATCATCTGCACTCCGGAACAGATCGAATCCGAAATCGAAGAAGTGCTCCGTTTCTGTCTCCACATCTGGAAAACTTTCCAGTTCAAGGAGATCAAGGCGTATCTCTCGACCCGTCCGGAAAAGGCGGTCGGCGATCCCGCACGCTGGGAACAGGCGCAGAAATCTCTGGTCAACGCGATTGAAAAAAGCGGCCTCGCCTATGAAGTGGACGAAGGCGGCGGCGCATTCTACGGACCGAAGATCGACCTCAAGGTAAAGGATGCGATCGGACGCGAATGGCAGACCTCCACGATCCAGTTCGACTTCAATCTGCCGGAACGTTTCCAGATCAACTACATCGGCGAGGACGGACAGCGCCACCAGCCGTATATGGTTCACCGCGCACTGTTCGGGTCGCTGGAACGCTTCTTCGGAATCCTGATCGAACATTTCGCCGGAGCGTTTCCCGCATGGCTCGCACCGGAGCAGGTCCGCCTGATTCCGATCACCGAGCGTCAGCACGAATACTGCCTGAATGCGGCAAAAGAACTCAGGAGAGCCGGGTTCCGTGTGGAATGCGATATCCGCAAGGAAAGCATGGGCGCGAAAATCAAGGATGCAAGAAATATGCGCATTCCGTTCATGGCGGTCGTCGGCGACAAGGAAATGCAGAACAATACATTCTCAATCCGTTCCCGCCGCGAGGATCAGCTCGGAGAGATGGATCTTGCAACTTTTGTAAAAAAATTACAGAATGACGTTGAAAATAAGCTGTAAGCGTGCTATTTTTAAAACTTGTGAACAATTTTTTCGGAAAAAATGAACTCTAACTGGAGGGTACAGCTATTAGTAAGCTGCTGAAAACTGATAGTCGGGCATACGCAGACAAGAATCTGCTTGTCATCGGCCCGAATGGGGAACAACTTGGTCTGATGAGACTGATTCCTGCGTGTCAGGCGGCAAAGGACGCCGGGCTTGATCTTGTCCTGGTTGCAGAAACAAGCGAACCGCCCGTATGCAGAATCATGAACTTCGGAAAACTCTGCTACGAGCAGAAAAAGAAGTTGAAAGATCAGAAAAAGAATCAGCAGGCCCAGAAAGTCAAAGAGATCAAGTTCCGTCTGAATATCGCGGATCATGATTACAGCCACAAAATTGATCAGGGCGTGGAGTTCCTGAATGACGGCTGCAAGGTGAAAGTCACGATCACGTTCAAGGGTCGTGAAATGGCTCATACGGAGATCGGTTTCGATCTTGTGAACAGAATTACAGAGGACCTGAAAGATGCGGGAGTCGTCGAAAGCGCCCCGAAGCTTCTGGGTAAGAATATCAATATGTCCTTCAATCCGAAGGGCCACTGAGACAGGCTGACTGGCATCTGCCGTTTCAGAAGAGAAAAACCCTATCTAAGCAATAAGGAGAAAAACGATGCCTAAGATGAAAACAAGAAAGTGCATTTCCAAAAGAGTGAAACGCACCGGTACCGGCAAGTACAAATACTACAAGGCCGGACGCAGACACCTGATGACCGGTAAGGGCGGCAAGAGAAAACGTCATCTGAGAAGAGACGGAATCCTCCAGGCCAGCGAAATGAAACGTATCGCCAAGGCTCTGCCTTACGGCTGATGCAACCCAACAACCCTTAATACCGGAGATTAGAAAATGAGAGTTACAGCCGCAGTTCCTTCCAGAAAGCGCCGCAAACGCGCATTAGAGAGAGCCAAAGGTTTTTATGGTGCGAGCAGCAAGAGAATCCGTACCGTATATGATGCAATCGATAAGGCCGACGCACATGCATATGTCGGAAGAAAACAGAAAAAGCGCCAGTACAGAAGGCTTTGGACCGTCCGCATCAATGCCGCCTGCCGTATGATGGATTTCACATACAGCAAGCTGATGAACGGTCTCAAGAAAGCCAACATCAACGTCAACAGAAAAGTAATCGCCGACCTCGCGGTCAATGATGCGGAAGCTTTTAAAGCCCTGGTTGAAAAAGCCAAGGCTGCCTGCTGACCATATTTCACAAGTATTCTTAAAAATGCGGGTTGCCGATATACCGGTGGGCCCGCATTTTTTATTTTTATACAGGAAGAGACAGAATCATGTTGAATGAATTGCTTGAAAAACTCAGTGCCATCACTGCCGAAGCAGAGGCGATGCTCAAAGCCGCGGCAACCGCTGCGGACGTGGAGAACGCCAAAAACAAACTGACAGGCAGAAACGGTTCTCTTACGGCGCTCGCCCCGATGATGGGAAAAATCGCCAAAGAGGACAAGCCGACCGCCGGAAAGGCTTTCAACGAAGCGAAAAACGCAGTCCAGGCTATGATTGAGGAAGCGCGGGAGCGTCTCGGAGGCGGCAAAGTCTCCACGGAGGCGATTGACGTGACCCTCCCCGGACGCAAATGGCCGGTCGGGCGCAAGCATCCGGTCAACCAGACCATTGACGAATGCTGTGCGATTTTCCGCAGAATGGGATTCACGGTAGCCGCCGGTCCTGAAATCGACACCGTCACGAACTGTTTCGACGCGCTGAACGCTCCGGCGGATCATCCCTCACGCGATCCCAAGGATACTTTTTACTTCGATGACGGGCGTCTTCTCCGCACACAGACCTCGACAGTTCAGATCCGCACCATGCTTGCAAACAAGCCGCCGATCCGCATCGTTTCGCCGGGACGCTGTTTCCGCCGCGATACGCCGGACGCCACGCACGGCGTGCATTTCCATCAGATCGAAGGGCTTTATATCGACAAGGATGTTTCCCTTGCCGACCTCAAAAGCACATTGGAGGCGTTTGCCGTGGAATTCTTCGGAGACTCCGTTGCGATCCGTATGCGCCCCCACTTTTTCCCGTTCACCGAACCCAGCGTGGAATGCGACTTTTCCTGTGTCATGTGCGGCGGCAAAGGCTGCCGCGTCTGCAAAAACTCCGGCTGGCTGGAAATTCTCGGCTGCGGCATGGTAAATCCGAACGTCCTGCGCAATGTGGGAATCAATCCCGACAAATGGCAGGGCTTCGCATTCGGCATGGGTATCGAACGTCTTACAATGCTCAAACACAGAATCGGCGACCTGAGACTTTTCTCCGACAACGATCTGCGTTTCCTCAAACAGTTCTAAGCAAGGAGCGAATCCGATGAAAGTATCATTGAACTGGCTGAAAAATTATATCGAACTCAAGTCCACTCCCGAAGAACTTGCAAACACACTTACAATGGCGGGACTCGAAGTCGAAGAAATCACCAGGCGCGGAGAGATCCCCGCCGGCGTTGTCGTCGCAAAAATTCTCAGCCGCGAGAAACACCCGAATTCCGACCATCTTTCCATCTGCCGGGTCGATGCCGGCAACGGCAATGTCTATCAGATTGTCTGCGGCGCACCGAACTGCGACACCGGCAATGTGGTTCCTCTTGCAACCCTCGGAACGGTCTTCAAGGACCCCGAAGGCGGCAAGGATTTCGTCATCGGCAAATGCAAACTGCGCGGCGTCGAGTCTTTCGGCATGATGTGCAGCGAGCGTGAGCTCGGTATCAGCGATGAGCACGGCGGACTCATGATCCTGCCGCAGGACTATGCGCTTGGAACTCCTCTGAATGAACTGATTGAAAAAGACACCGTCTATACTGTCGAGATTACCCCGAACCGCCCCGACTGGCTCTCTCACTGGGGAGTCGCGCGCGACATTGCGGCGCTTTGCGGCGGACGCCGTTCTTTCCCGAACACCAGCGTCCCCTCCCCGGAAGGTTTTGAGGATTGGAGCAAGCTCGTCACAGTCGAGGCTCAGGATCTCTGCCCCGAATATACCGCCCGCGTCATCCGCGGCGTCACGGTCAAGGAAAGCCCGAAGTGGCTCAAGGACCGCCTGGAGTCTGTCGGAATCCGTTCGATCAACAACATCGTCGATATCACGAATTTCGTCATGATGGAATTCGGCGAACCGCTCCATGCGTTCGACACCCGTTTCCTGGAGGGCAAAAAGATCATTGTCCGCAGAGCGCAGGACAAGGAGAAAATCGTAGCTCTCGACGGCAAGGAATATGAGCTTGACAACTCCATGCTCGTCATCGCCGACGCCTGCAAGCCGGTTGCAATCGCCGGCGTCATGGGCGGCGAATACAGCGGTGTGCTGCCGGATACCACGGAGGTTCTCGTGGAAAGTGCCTATTTCAATCCGACCAGCATCCGCATGACCTCGCGGAAACTCGGTCTTTCCAGCGACTCATCCTACCGTTTCGAGCGTGGAGTGGATCGCGATATGCTCGAAAACGCAAGCTCCCGCGCAGTTTCCCTGATCCTCGAACTTGCAGGTGGAAAACTCGTCAGCCCGCTGGTGAAAGTCGCAACGCTGAAACCGGAAAAGCCGCGCATTCTCTGCCATTTTTCAAAGATTACAAGCCTGCTCGGAATGGAAGTCCCGAACCAGCGCATGGTCGAAATTTTCCGAGCTCTCGGGCTTGGCGTCTCCGATATCACGGATGACACCTGCCTTGTAACGGTTCCCGCATTCCGCGCGGATATCAGGGAAACCGCCGATCTTGCCGAAGAAGTCGCCCGCATCCACGGACTTGACAAGCTCCCGAAGATTCCGGTCAATGCCAAAAGAACCGTCGCGTTCAGTTCCGACGCCTATGCAGCGATGGAGCAGCTCCGCAATCAGTTCATTGCCGCGGGGCTCTGCGAGTGTGTCAACACCAGTCTCATTGATGAGAAGGCGGCTCTCGGAGATCTTATTTTCGGGAAAGACGACCTGCTTGCCGTCAGCAATCCGATCAGTCTGGACCTCGCGATTCTGCGTCCGTCCCTGCTTCCCGGAATGCTTGCAACGGTCAAACGCAATGTGTCGCGCAAGAACAGCGATCTCGCTCTTTTCGAAATAGGCAGGGTCTTCTGTAAAAATGAAAAGAAATATCCGGAGGAACGTGATGAACTGACCATTCTCATGACCGGCAGATCCCATCCCGAGAGATACTCCAGAGAACGTGCCGCCACCTACGATTTCTACGATGTAAAAGGCGTCCTGGAATCCGTTCTGGAAGCGCGTCGCGTGAGCAACTATACCTTTGCCGCAGCAAAGGACCCGCGTTTCACGGACGGTGTCTGCGCGCGGCTTGAGATCGACGGCAAAACAGCCGGTGTGCTCGGCAAGCTGAACGACAAGATGACCAAGGGAATGCGGCTCCAGCATGATCTGTACGGAGCAGTGATCCAGCTTGAAAGCCTGATGACAGCCGAAGAAAAATCGACGCTGTATGTTCCGCTTTCCCAGTTCCCGCCCGTGACGAGAGACGTTGCTTTCATTGCCCCGCTGGACATGGAAAACAGCAAAGTGACCGACTTCATCCGGCAGGCGAAAGTGCCGAATCTGGTCAATATCGAAATATTCGATATCTTCAAAGGGGAGCCGCTGAAAGAAGGAACCAAAAGCATGGCATACACGCTCACGTTCCGCTCCGACGAACGTACCCTGACGGATCAGGAAGTCAATGACGCGCATGAAAAACTCCGCGCGAAACTGGTTTCCGGCCTCGGTGTCGAATTGAGGTAAAACGAAAATGCGGGAAACAGTTTCCTGATGCTGTTTCCCGCATTTTTCAGATTCCGAATCCGGCAAACGGGAAGTGCCCGCAAACGATCCCGGATTATAATTGACCCCAGAAACTTCTCTCTTTCAGGTCTTTCCGCCTCTGCTTTCCGGATTTCATGAAACTCTCCCTTGATTTCCTCGAAAAGCAAAGTATTTTTCCATGTGATGTTTAACTATTGAGGAAAAGAATATGCTTACTGTTCTGCTGCCGAATTACAAAACGCCGGAGTTGACGAAACTGTGTCTGCGTTCCCTGCGGAAATATACGGATTTCAATCAGATCCAGATTGTCGCCATCGACAATGCCTCCGGTGATGAGTCCCTCGCCTACCTGCGTTCCCTTCCCTGGATCAAGCTGATTGAGCGGTCCGCTTCCGATATCCAGGGAATGCCGCCGCCGCTGATGCACTCCTCCGCTCTGGATATGGCTTTGGAACAGGTCGAAACCCCCTACGTGATTTCGATGCATACCGATACCATCGTCCACAGCCCGCAATGGCTGGATTATCTGATGGAGCATATCACCCGTTCCGAAAAGACCGCCGGAGTCGGCAGTTGGAAACTGGAAACCGTTCCATTTTGGAAATCTGTCGGCAAGGCGCTGGAAGACGGAGCAAAGACGCTCATCGGCAGGAAACACCATGAATTCCGTTTTCTGCGAAGCCACTGCGCCCTTTACCGGACCGAATTATTAAAGAAATATACAAAAGGCTTCGGCGACGGCGAGTGCGCCGGCAGTTCCATTCACAAACATCTGCTTGCCGCCGGATACGAACTGGAATTCCTTCCCGTCTGCGAACTGAGCAGGTATATGGCACACTTGAATCACGCCACCATGATCCTGAATCCCAAGCTGACCGGGCGCCGTACCACGAGTGAAAAATCTTTCCGGAAACTGGGTTCCAAAATGAACACGGAAAACTACCGCAGGATTCTGGAAGACGACTCTCTGGACCGCTGGCCGGAACAGTGAACAAACAGTTTTTTGAATAAGCCCGGACTCAATTGCATATTCTCCCTGTTTTCCTGCGGGGTTTATGACAGCCATATTCCATTACGTCTCTCCGGCAAAAAGTCTCTTTTTTTTCTGATCGGGTCTTGACAAAACAGAAAAACTGTTTATAATATTATAAACGGATGAACAGGGGCAATGTGAAGACATGGAAAGCAATTTGCAGTATATGCAGTGCAAAGCGGCGATCATCGACTATATCGCAAAGCATGAACTGGGTGTGGGAAGCTGTCTTCCCGCACAGCGTGAATTGTGCAGGATTCTGGGGCACAGCATGATTACGGTCAGGCGCGCCCTTTTTGAACTGGAACAGGTGGGAGTCGTCAAACCCGTTACGGGAAAAGGGGTCTTCATCCGGAAAGACCTGACAAAACAGACGAATTCGGGCAGAATCCTTCTGCTGGACATCAATGCGCCTTTCCGGGAAATTGACATGGGGGTTCGTTTTCTACTTCAGTATGTGCGTAAACGCGGCTACGAGTTCAGGACCGTCAGTTGCGGTGAATATCCGAATGACCTCACGATCCGTGAAATTGAAAAAGCTTCGGGGCTCCTCGTCACGGGAATCATTACGGACAGCTGGAAATATTTCCTGCGCAGCTTTTCATGCCCGATTGTCAATATCGGCACACCGGAAACTCATTTCGCAGGTGCCAAGACGGTCTTTGTGGATCACATGGAATCCATCAGCCAGGCGATCCGGTATTTCAAAAAACGTGGCTGCCGGAAATTTGCCTTGATCAACGGTCCGAAGTGGTATATGCTTTCTTCTCCGATGCATAATGCATTCAAAAAGCACCTGGCAGAAAATGAACTGGATTATTCCGAGGAACTGGAGCTCTATGCGTCAGATGAAAACCGTTCCCGCGAAGTTCGGGATTTCCTCATGAAGCATCATGAGAAGATTGATTGCATTCTGGTGGAGAGCGGCGTGGAACCCAGTCTTATGACCTGTTTTTATGAGTATGGGTGGAACCGGGTTCCCGTCGGTGTGGTTGGAACGAGCTGGAATTTCATTCAGCCGGACAACAGGCTTGTCACACTATTCGGCGCACCGGAACCTGTATTCCAAAGCGCCGCGGACATTCTTCTGGATTCCTTCAACAAAAAGGACATGCAGATGTGGCCGGATGAAATGATCTGTATCAAGACTCAAATACTGAACCATACGGAAATGGAAAGGAACTGAAATGAAAGCAGGCAACGGCAATATCACGCTGATTGAGTTTTTAATAAGGAAAATTTATAAGAAAGTGTTTCATTCCGGCAGTTGCCGGGGCAGGACGCGAATTGACTGCATCCTCTGCCGAATTCCGCTCCGCGCCGCGAAATATGATCAGACTTTACCGGACAAGACAGAGCGCAGTCAATTCATGCCCTGCCTGTCGGGAAATTCTCCTGTTCGATTGTTCCATTGTTTTTCTCTTTCTTACTTCAGAATTCCCTGTTCATCAGCTCTTGCTTCGAGGGTGAAAACAGGAATTTTCACCTTGATCGAGCTTCTCATCGTAATTTCGATCATCGCCATTCTGGCGGCGATGCTGCTTCCTGCGCTTCAAAAGGCGAGATCAGCCGCACGGCAGGCGGCATGTATCAACAATCAGAAGCAGGTCGGACTTGCCATGCTTTCCTATGTCGGAGACTGCAACGATTATTTTCCTCCCTACAAACAGCGTGACGTTTATACGTGGGTCTGGAACTACGGTCTTTACAAGGAAAGTTACAACAAGAACAATAAAGTTTATTACTGTCCGGAGGACACGCAGATGGAACCTCAGTATTCCAGAACGTCTTCCCCGGAAAATACGCTGAAATATCCGAATGCGCTATATACCTATCATTGGATCAGTTACGGCTACAGCTATATCTGGGCGGGAACCTCGCGCGGAGTCAACACCCCTCAGGCAAGCCTCAATATATCGGTCTCCGCAACGACATCCAATGATTATCCGACGCTCAAAAGCGGCAGAATCCGCAACAGTTCGAGTAAATACCTGCTCGGCGACACGCGTCACGTAACCCCTGCCACAGGCGGATACAGAGGATATTTTGTGGTCCATGTCCAGTGGCTTTCGGAAAACTCCTGGCTTCACGGACGCCACAACGGAGCAGCAAACATCCTCTGGATGGACGGCCATGTCTCCACAATCCAGCGAGTCGCCAACCATCCGGTTTACAAGGCGACAGGCATCAGTCAGTATTGGAATCCAACCAAATGAACATAACCTATGAAACCCCAAAAAAAATCAAAGGATTTGCAGATGAAACTTTCAGCCGCAGTTATTGTATTCCTGGCCTTTGCACTTCAAGCAGTGGAATGCCCGGTCATTCTCAGAACAAGCGATTATCTGAACCCGGATTCGGGAAGCATCACCGTCAGATTCCAGCCGAAGTGGAATGAAACAACGGAAAAACTCCAGATTGCATATCTGTTTTCGGTCAGAAAGTATCTGCCGGATCAACGGCGCCTCAGCGGACCGGCGTTGGGGATCAACCGTCATACGGACGGCAGGACATTCCTCTGGCTCTACATCGTCCATCCTGAAACAAAGCGCGATTGGGGATTCTACATTCCGTATCAACTGAAAAATGGCGAATCCTATGAAATCACCGCAGGCTGGAAAGGCAGTTATCTCTACCTGAAAGCGGGAGATAAAACTTTAGCAGACAGCGTGATGCCATTCCGTCTGGAGCTTGCGCCGGAAATCAACATCGGAGGAAATGAAAAGAAAGCTTCCGGTATCGAACTGATCAGTTACAGGATTCAGAAGCCAGTCAAAAGGGAAGCGCCGCTGAAAGCCGATCCGGCGCCGTCGGAAGCAAAGGTTCTTCTCGATTCGGAAAAGGAGTTCAGTTTTGAGTTTGAGAATCCGGGGAAAAAAACGGAGTTGAGCGTCACTCCGGAAAATTTTGCAATCCGGAAAGGGAAACGGTATTTCCTCAACTGTGCCGCACCGGAACTGTTTCCACAGGAAATCATTGCACAGGCGGACGGAAAACTGGTGCTGAACCTGCCTCCCATTCTCCGTACGGCAATCACGATTTCCGCGACGTCCGGCAATCTGCTGAAAAACAGTTCTTTCGAATCCGGCATGAACGGCTGGAAAGAAGAAAATAATAATCCGGGGGATTCCGCAGGAATTGATTCAGAAACTTTCCGCAGCGGGGGAAACAGCCTGAAACTGCAGAAGAATTCCTGCGGCGGCACACTTTGCGCAATGTCGCCGGAAATTCCCGTGGAAGCAGGGAAAAGCTATCTCGCATCCGGGTTTTACCATTGGGAGAAAAACAGCTTGAATACAGCCCTCTCGATGTCCCTTTTCATTTCCGCGGACGGAAAACATACGGTTGCCTCGGCAAACAACCGCCATGAACTCAGTTTCCCCGCGTTCCAGACAAAAGCCGGAGAATGGCGCTATGCACAGCAGAGCATCAGGGTGCCTGAAAAATTCAAAGGGCGGAAGCTGACTGCGCGCATCGGGCTCCGGATGGATGGAACCAGGGGAACGGTTTACTGGGATGACCTTGATTTCCGTGAAAAGCCGCCTCAGGCAAAATTAAAAGGGAAAGTTGTAAAAGCATCGGAAGAAAGACTGGCAGATACCGGACTGTCTGAAATCCTGGCAAAGAAAAAACCTCTTGAAGCGTCCGTTGCAATACGGAACGGGTCCCCCGTTCTGCTGATCAACGGCAAGCAGGAGCCATTCGTGCCGTTCTATGCGCAGAATCCGGAAATGGGGGGAACCGCCCGCAGACAGGGCACCGGTATTCTGGTCGCCAAAGTTCCGCTCAACAACTGGGAGCAGCCGACCGGCTCCATCTGGACGGGACCGGATCAATATGATTTTTCAGTTCTCGACCGTTGTCTTTCCAGACTTCTTTCCCGCGCTCCCGATGCAAAAATCATTGTCAGTCTCTACGGCATGGCATACCGGAATTTTGCGAAAGATCATCCCGAATCCGCATGGATCACCGGCGGAGGCGAACGCGGCAGACGGTTCTTCAACAATGTACCGGAGCTCGCTTATTCTTTTATTTCCGATGCCCTGCGCAGTGAAGCGGGAAAATTCATGCGCAGACTCGGAGAACATCTTGCCGGATCGCTTTATGGAAAAGCTGTAATCGGGATTCATTTCACCGCCGGTTCCGACGGACAGTGGTATCCGCCACTACATCCGTGGAGTTTCAAAAATCTGGATTATTCCGAGGGATCACGCCTGGCCGTCATATCGGAAATCCGTAAACAGTATGGGAACAACCTTGCAGCGCTCCGCAACACTTGGAAAAATCCGGGAATCACATTCGAGGCGATTCGCCTGCCGTCGCCTGCGGAACTGAGCCCGGAACGGACAATGCTGGATCCGGGAAAAGGCGATCAATGGCTGATCGACACAGTCCGCGCATATCACAAGGCGATCATCGGCACGATCGACCATCTTTCCAAAGAGATCAAAGCTGGATTCGGGCGTCCGGTTCTCGCTCTGACTTATGCGCCGGACAACGCCCTCATGGCGAAAGGGGAGCTCTGCCGCACACAATATCTCGACGGTTTCATCTGCCTGCCCTCCTACCTGCGGCAGCGTGCGCCCGGAGGCACCCCATTCAGCAGCGGTCAGCCGCACGGTTCAATCCGGCTTCATAAAAAACTGTTCCTGGAAGAAGTGGACTTCCGCAACGAATACTCGGAAATCCCCGACCGTGAAAGACGGTTGTGGCTCGGAATGGCGCCGGGAGTGGAGGGGCACTTCGCACAACTCCGGCGTACATTCGGCACACTGTTTGCATCAGGTGTCAGCGGGTGGTTCATGACAATCGGTCAGACAGGGCATTATACATGGTCCGGACCGTTCGCGCCGATCATCGGCGAGGTGGTTCGCGCCGCAGAAAGACAGGCGGAAGGAAACGGGATGCGGTTTCCTGTCCAGGTCGCAGTATTTCAAGACAACTTCTATCAGGCTTACTTCACTTACCGGAATCGTCTCGACCACTTTCTCCAGCATTCGAGAACAAACCGCAATCTGGCTTATTCCGGCCTGACATTCATGAATTACCTGCTTTCCGATCTGGAGCATCCGGGCAGGAGACCGGCAAAGATCAATTATTTCCCGACGGCGGCTTCGCTTACGGAAAAACAGATTCAGTGGATTGAAAAGAATCTTCAGAGAGACGGCAATATTTTGATTTTCTCAGGCGACGCCGGACGCTTCGCAGGCAGGAATCCGGAGGAAACGCTGCGCCGTCTGACGGGTATGAAAATCCGGTCCAACCCGGAACAGCTTGTCAGCTACACTTACCGTACCGACCGGATCCCCGGAGCGAACTTGATCGGCATCCCCGGAAACTCCCTCTGGCTTCAGCAGTTCCGGGGGCCGCTCTTCCACGTGGAGGATCCTTCCGCCTCAACGGTTGCGCTGCTGGAGGGAAGCGAACGGACAGGGATTGCCCTCAAACATCACCCTGACTGGACCGCAGTCTATATCGGGGGATCTGATGAACGCGCGCTGACCGTTGATTTCTGGAGAACGCTTGCCGGAATCGGGAATATCACTCCGTTCGGACCCGCAGGAGATATCACCTGTGCCGGAAACGGTATCCTGATGATTCACGCCGCGACATCGGGAAACAAGGTTCTGCGCTGGAAACAAAACGCGGATGTCACAGACCTTGCCACCGGCAAAGCGATTGCCGGAAAAGTCAACACCCTGACGCTTCCCATGCAGTCCGGCACAACCCGCTGGTTCGCTTTACGCCCGGTTCATGAAACGGATTGAGAGCGTCCGCAGGCATGATTCAGGAATTTTCCCGTTAATTTTCCGCAAAGTTCGTCTCAAGTTGATTTGACGCTTTTTTTTTACAGGTTATAGTATTCTGTTTAATCAACCTGACGGGAGAATCATGCAGGAAACCAATCTTACCCCCGCAATGCGGCAATATATGCAGATGAAAGCCGAGGCTCCGCAGGGTGCCGTTCTGCTGTTCCGCATGGGTGACTTTTATGAAATGTTTTACGAGGATGCACACAAGGCGAGTCCCATCCTCGAAATCACTTTGACGAAACGCGCCGGTTATCCGATGTGCGGTATTCCATATCACGCCCTCGACAGTTACCTGCCGAAACTCCTTGAAGCGGGGGTCAAGGTCGCCATCGCCGAACAACTGGAAGACCCCGCGCTTGCAAAAGGAATCGTCAAGCGCGGCATCACGCGCATCATCACACCCGGAACCGTGCTCGATTCTTCCGTCCTGAATCCCCATAAAAACAACTTTCTCTGCGCACTGACCGCCTCCAAGGACAAATACGGGCTTGCATGGATGGACATCAGCACGGCGGAATTCAAGGCGACGGAACTGAACTCGCTTGCAGAACTGGAGTCACAGCTTTACAGTATTCAGGCGCGGGAATGCCTGCTCCCCGCAACACTCATGAGACAATGGGAGGAGGAAAAAGCGTTTCCCTATACGCAGAAACACATCCTCTGGACACCGCTTGACGACTGGATTTTCTCCATTGAAAACGCTGAAGAACTCCTGAAACGCCAGTTCCAGGTCATGACTCTCGACGGATTCGGGCTTCGCGGACGCACCCTCGCCGAACGTTCCGCGGGAGCCGTCATTTACTACGCCTCGGAAAATCTGCGCCACAACGTGGTGCATATCCGTTCCCTCAAGTTTCACAGCCCGGAGGACTATCTCGCGCTTGACCCGATCTGCCAGCGCAATCTGGAGCTCGTCGAACCGATGTTCGGCGCGTCAAAGGAAAATACTCTGCTGTATGTGCTCGACCGGACCAACACCCCCATGGGGAGCCGTCTGATGCGCGACTGGCTGCTGAAGCCTTTGAAAAACGTGGATCGCATTGTGGAACGTCAGGATGTCGTGGGGCTTCTCAAGGACGATCCGCTGACGCTTGCCGAGCTGCGCGAAACCATGGGGGCGGTGCGCGACCTTGAACGCATTATTGCACGCCTCAACGTCGGCAACATCAACCCGCGCGACATGCTCGCACTCGCAAACAGCCTTGAAATGGTTCCGGCGGTCCGCACTCTGCTTTCGTCCTATGACCTGCCGCTGATCGAACGCCTGCGGGAAAATATCTGCGAAATGCCAGAACTGGTCGAAAAGATCCTGTCCGCCATCGTCGATGAACCGCCCGCGACCGTCTCCGACGGCGGCGTAATCCGCGAAGGATACAACAAGGAGCTCGACGAATTCCGGTCCGCCGCGACGGACGGCAAACGGTGGGTGGCGGAGCTTCAGGCGAAAGAGCAGGAGCGCAGCGGCATCAAATCCTTGAAAATCAACTACAATCGCGTATTCGGCTATTTCATTGAAGTCACAAAAACACATCTTGCGTCCATCCCCGACGACTACATCCGCAAACAGACGCTTGTCAACAGCGAACGCTTCATCACACCGGGGCTCAAGGAGATGGAAAGCAAGATTCTCGGCTCCGAAGACAAATCCAAGGCGCTGGAAATCCAGCTCTTTGAAGAACTCCGCAAGTTTGCCGGGACATTTACACCGCAGATTCAGCTGACCGCCGCCGCACTTGCCGAAATCGACGTTCTCTGCGCCCTTGCGGACTGCGCCCAGCGCTACTCCTACTGCCGTCCGAAAGTCGCGGACGACGATCTGCTGGAAATTCAGGCGGGGCGGCATCCCGTGCTGGACTGCGCAATGAAAGGAGAGCGCTTCATTCCCAACGACACGCTTCTCGACGGCGACGAAAACCGCATGATGATCATCACAGGCCCGAATATGGCGGGAAAATCCACATACATCCGCCAGACCGCGCTCCTTACGATCATGGCGCAGATGGGTTCCTTCATTCCCGCTTCCAGTGCGCACATCGGCGTGGCGGATCGCATTTTCACCCGTGTCGGCGCTTCCGACGATATTGCGCGCGGCCAGAGCACCTTCATGGTGGAAATGGTGGAAACCGCCAATATCCTGAACAACGCAACTTCAAAAAGCATTGTCATTCTGGATGAAATCGGGCGCGGTACCAGCACATTCGACGGACTTTCCATCGCGTGGGCGGTCGCGGAGTTCCTGCTGGATCATCCGTCCTGCCGCGCAAGAACCCAGTTCGCGACACATTACCATGAATTGACGGAGCTCGCGATCACGCGCCGCGGGGTCAAGAATTACAATGTCGCAGTCCGTGAATACGGCGAACAGATCATTTTCCTGCGCCAGATCATTCCCGGCGGAGCGGATAAGAGTTACGGCATTCACGTGGCTAAACTCGCCGGGCTTCCTCCGGAAGTCATTTCACGGGCACAGGATATTCTGGAAAATCTCGAAAACAATTCCATTGCGGAAGCCGGACAGCCTTCCCTCGTCACAAAATCGCGTTACATGATTCGCGAGCAAAGGCAGAAATACAAAAAGGAAAAACCGGAATCCGACCATATCCAGCCGACGCTGTTCGATCAATAAGAGATGCAAAAACAGACCTGACACGGCAGCATATCATGCGTGCCAGGTCAGAGTCATTGCTTATTTATACCCGGCGCAGTTATGATCTTTGCAATCACTAGCCACTGACCACTAATTATTTATGACCGGCGCAGTCGTATTCCCTGCAATCACCAGCCACTGACCACTGACCACTGACCACTGACCACTAATCACTAATCACTGACCACTAATTATTTATGCCCGGCGCAGGTGTGATCTTTGCAGTCCCTGCAAATGCCGTTTTCCAGCGGTTTGCCTTCGGCGAAGTCACGGATGTTGTCCATTGTGATTTCCGCGATGTTGTTCATGGCTTCTTTCGTGAAGAATGCCTGATGCGAAGTCACAAGAACATTCGGGAACGTCATCAGCCGCGCCAGTACATCGTCCGCAATGGCTTTGTCCGAACGGTCCTCGAAAAAGTAGTCTGCCTCCTCCTCATACACGTCAAGCCCAGCGCCGCCGACTCTGCCTTCTTTGAGCGCATCGATCAGAGCCTGCGTATCGACCAGTTTCCCGCGGCTGGTATTGAGGATGATCACCCCTTTTTTCATCATTGCGATGCTTTCCGGGTTAATGAGATACATGTTTTCCGGAGTCAGCGGGCAATGCAGTGAAATAATATCGCTTTCCCGGTAAAGCCGTTCCAGCGGCACATACTCCATGTGAAGCTCCTTCGCCGCCTTTTCGTTCGGATACGGGTCATGGGCGAGAATCTTCACGCCGAACCCCTGAAGAACTTCGGCAAACGTCTGCCCGATCTTGCCGGTTCCGATGATGCCGACCGTTTTGCCGTGTACATCGAAACCGAGAAAACCGTTGATCGAGAAATTATTCTCGCGGATACGGCAGAATGCGCGGTGCAGACACCGGTTCAGGCAAAGCAGGAGCCCGACCGTATATTCCGCAACCGCATACGGAGAATATTTCGGAACACGGACCACATCCAGCCGTTTGCAGGCGGCACCGAGATCCACGTTGTTGAAGCCGGCGCAGCGCATGGCAATGAGCTTGACCCCGTATTTGATTAAGAGCTCAATGGTCTCCGCTCCGAGATCGTCATTGACGAATGCACAGACGACATCATGTCCGTCGGCAAGTTTTACGGAAGCGGGTTTCAGGCGCGATTCAAAGTAACTGATCTCGAATCCGTATCTGTCTTTGATTTTGTCGAACGAAAGCCGGTCGTAAGGCTTGGTGTCGAAAAACGCGATTTTAATCTTATCATTCATGATAATCCCCCCTGATTATATGGTTGATAGTTCTATATTTCTTACAATGGCATCGGTTTTCCGATTTGCAAGGGAAAAAAACATAAAATTTGAAAAAATCGTTTCTCACCGGCGATATGAAAAAACGGAAAGGCATTTCCCCCGGATCGGGGTATCGAACCCGAAATGAATCTGAACTCAATTCTTTTATTTTTCGGTTCCTTTTTCCGGAATTCCGTTCTTCCTGTACTGCAGCGGAGTCATCCCGTATTTCTTCCGGAACAACAGGCAGAAATAAGCGGAGTTCCGGAATTTCAATTCCACAGTGATACGGTAAACTGGAATCGCCGTTTCTTTCAGGAGGCGTGCCGCCTCTCTGAGCTTGAGCTCCAGCAGATACGCCGCTGGAGACATCGGAAAACAACGCTTCCAGCAGCGGTAAAAATTCCTGCGGGAAAAACCGTATCTTCCGGCGATCTCATCCAGATTGATCTCCCGGCAGAAATTCAGTTGGAAACAGGAGGCGATCCTGTGGATCCGGGCATCCATATATTCCATTTCCTGCGGAGTGGAATCACGCATCAGGAGCAATTCCTCAAATAAACACATGGCAAGCAGATCCATACGGTCCGCAATCCCCGGCTCCGTACTGCGCACCATCAGATCACGCATCTCACGGAGCATCCGGTTGACCTGCGGTGTCATACGGAACTCCCAGCAGTAGGGAGGTTCAAAGAAACCGGCATGTCTCATGGCATCCGTCTGCGCAGGATCGAATTTGAAGTAAAATGCGTCCCGGGGGTGATCCACTGTGAAGGAGTGCGTTACATCCGGGACCTTCAAAGCCACATTCGGATAACGCACCGTATAACAGGTGTCATCAAACCATTCCCGCGACTGTTCCGCATCCGAGGAAAGCCGGACGCATAATTCCAGTTTCCCTTTCACAACCACCGACATATAAGGATGATTCTCAATGATCCCCACCGATTCCAGCGGAAACGGCAGATGAAATCTGCGTTTGACCTTACTCAGATCAACACAACTGACCGGCATGGTATTTCCTCCTTTTCCTCTTTCAACTTACCCTGCCTGCCCGGTGTTTTCAAGAACGATGGCACAAAAACAATATTTATTTGGCACGAACAGGCATTGAGTTCCTGCTTTATTCCGGTATAATAACATGGAAACGGCACATATCCAACAATCAAATTCAACGGAGAAACAGGATGGACATCGCAGGACGGAACATTGAAAGCAAATGGAAATTCAGGCTCGGAACTCTCCACGGAGAATTGCAGGATCTGGTTCCGGAAGACATGATCCAGTACCGCAAGGAGGAAAACGGCGGCGGTAAGACTGAAATCTGGACGGGGCACCCTGCATACGGACAGGACTTCCAGGTCAAGGTTGTATGGGAAGAAAAAGAAGATCGCCTGTATGCCGGCAGAATCTCCTATTCCGGTTATGAGGGGACACTTTTCATTGAGGAAATTCATTTCCCCATTGTAACATATCCTCGTTGCAAAGATTCCGGTTTTCTCTGGGGCGGCAGTGACATGGGGTTGATCGTGAATCCTGCGATGCTGAATGAAAAAGCATGGGAAGGGACATATTGCTCCATGCAGTTCGCGGCGTTTCTGAACGGGAAGGAACCGGGGATTTATTTCGATCACCGCGACACCCGCCACAGTTCAAAAAGCGGACGTTATCAAATCACGGAAACAGAACAGATTTACAGTTGCATTCATTTTATCGGCAACTCCGAAACGCCGGCAAAGGAATATGCCCTGCCTTATGAAAACTGCATCGGGGTCTTTCAGGGCGGATGGTTCGAAGCAGGGCAGATTTATAAGAAATGGGCGCTGCGGCAGAGCTGGGCTGTAAACAGAAGACACGAAAATCCGCTCCGGCACATCGGCATGTGGGTCTGGAACAGAGGACTCGCAGAAGAGGTGGTTCCTCCGGTTCTGAAACTTCAAGAAGATTCAGGTTCAATTCCTGTTGCGCTTGACTGGTACTGGTGGCATCACAATCCGTATGATACGGATTATCCGGACTTCTGGCCTCCGCGTGAAGGGGAGGAAAAATTCAAGGCGGATGTGGCGGAACTCAGGAAACACGGAATTTTCACACAAGTCTACGTCAACGGCATGACATGGGATATGGACGGTGCCTCATGGAAGGAGGGCGGGAATGAATCCGTTGTCATCCTGCGGGACGGAAATCCGCGCGCGGTCGCGTTTAATCAGTTCAACTATCATCGCCTCGGTTACATGTGCGGGGAGTCTCCGAAGTTTCAGGATAAGATGTCCGTTCTTGTAAGACGCCTTCGGGAGAGCGGGCTCGACGGCCAGTATCTGGACATGATCGGCTGTGCGAGCTACACACCGTGTTACAATCCCGCACACCATCATCCGCGGGGAGACTCCGCCGCAGGAGTGGAGGGGTTCCGGAATATGCTTACGCGCCTGAAAGCGGAGAATCCGGGCTTCCCTCTCTCCACGGAATGCAGCAATGAGGCTTATATGGACCTTGTCGACAGCGTCATCACCTGCGGAACGGTGTCTGCCGAACGCATGGGCAGCAACATGGAGTTCGTCCCTCTGTTTACCTCCATCTATCACGGCAGTCTGGCGGTATTCGGCAGTTATGCGCTGCCGGACGGCATCCCCTCATGGGACCCCCTTTGGCCGGACAAGGAACGCTGGCAGGGCGAGGAACCGTGGCATCGACTCTATCCCGATCAGTTTTTCATTGAGCTGGCGCGGGATGTGGCATGGGGAGTTCAGCCGATGGTCTGCAATCTCAGCAGAAAAATACAGGAAGATCCCGAATTCAGGGAACCTTACCGCTTCATTCTTGAAACGGCGAAGTTCTATCATGCAAACAGAAAATTTCTTTTCGACGGCGCCATGCTCTCCCCCGAAGGATTTCAATGCGGGAAAAAAGAGGTGAAATTCATGAAACGGATGATTTTCACAAAAAAGAAAGACAGCGCCGTGATCGTAAAGACACTTCCGGTAATTCTCCACAGCATCTGGAAAGCGCCGGACGGAGAAAAGGCTCTGATTCTGGCAAATTATACGGGCTGTGAGCAGGAATGGAGCTATCAGAAACAGTCCGGGAAAATTCCGGCACACTCTTACCGGAAAATCACGCTTCCGTAAGCTTCAGCAATTTCTGCATAAAAAAAGCAGCATCCGTTCTGCCGGATGCTGCTTCTGCAAAACTCAAGCTGAACTCAGCCGCGACGACGCTGTGAGCGGCGTTTCTTTTCGCTGGGCTTCTCGAAGTGTCTTCTGTTGCGAAGTTCCTTGAGGGTGCCTTCTTTGTCAAGCTTCTTTTTGAGTCGGCGAAGAGCTCTGTCGATCGGTTCGCCTTTCTTCATGCGAATTTCTGTTGCTTCCATTGTGTTCACCCCCTTCCGAGATAGATATCTTTTCCTGATTTATTCATTTGCAAAACCGGCTTCATCGACCAGCAGGTCGCGAAGTTTACTCAATGCCTGATTCTGAATCTGGCGGACACGTTCACGGGTCCTGCCGATCTCCTGGCTGACCTCTTCCAGTGTTCTGGAACGGGTGCCGTCAAGACCGAAACGCATTTTCAGAATCATGCGTTCCCGTTCATCCAGCTCGCCGAGCAGGTCAACCAGACGCCCGACGGATTCCACATCGCTCAGGATGCGATCGGGAGTCATGGCTCCGCGGTCGGGAATAATGTCCTGAAACTCTCCGTCCTCGCCCTGCTGAATCGGGTCATGCAGTGAAAAGGTTCTCAAATCCGCCAGGCGCAGCCCGGCAACGGTCCTTTCACTGTAATCCAGATCCTTTGCGATTTCCGCATCGGTGGGCTCGCGTCCGAGCTTCTCGGCAAGTTTCATACGGATCGACTTGATCTTGTTGATCTTGCCGGCGGACTGCACCGGAATACGGATGATACGGCTCTGATTCGCAAGAGCGCGGCGCATGGACTGTTTGATCCACCACGCGGCATAAGAACTGAATTTCGCCCCTTTTGCGGGATCAAATTTCTCCACGGCGCGCATCAGACCGATATTGCCCTCGGAAATCAGGTCCAGCAGCGGAAGCCCGAGCCCTTTGAAGTCATGCGCAATCTTGACAACCAAACGCAGATTCGCCTTGATCAGCGTGGCGCGCGCTTCATCATGCGCCATATTATCATTGCCGTGAATCTTCGCGGCAAGATCGACCTCCTGCTCTTTCGTAACCAGAGAGATCTGCCCGATATCCTGCATATAAACTTTCATCGTGTCGTTTTTGGAGACGACGCCGACTTTGCTGCCCGGCAACTGATCTTTCTTCTCTTCATCAAGTTCAGCTTCATTTTCCACGGCTTCGGCAGTCTCCGCAGGTTCCGGTTCGGGAACCACCTGCAACGTAGCAGGCGCATAATCGGTCTTATCAGGAAGCTGCCTGGTCTTTTCGGCAATGGGTTTTGCGCTTTTCTTTGCCTTGACTTCCGGTTCTTTCTTCGCGGATGCTTTCGGAACAGGTTTGACCGTTTTCTCTTTCACCGGAACTATCGGAGCAGGTTTCGCCACCGGTTTGACGACAGGCTTTGCAACAGTTTTCACCGGAGTCTTCACCGCGGGTTTGGCAGAAGCCTTTGCCAATGATTTCACGACAGGTTTGACGGGCACTGTTTTCGCAGAAACCGCCTTAACAGAAACTTTGGCTTTAGCCGTTCCTTTCTCAGAAACTTTCGGAGCAGGCTTTGCAACGGTCTTCACCGGAACAGATTTCGATTTTGCAGAGAATTTCAGAGACTTCGCCGGCGCAACCGCTTTTACGGGCGCTGTTTTCGCCGGAACTTTTCTGTTTTTATCTTGATCGGCTGTTTTGACAGGAACCGCGGCTTTTTTCACAGGCAGAATTTTTGCAGAAGGCTTACTTGATTTTTTTTCGATATTTTTCTTTGAGACAACTGTTTTTTTTACAGGACTGACTTTTTTACTGCCGGAAGACTTCATGCTTTTCGGAGATTCTTTACTGTTTTTTGTTTTGAGCTGCGGAACAGATTTCTTTTCTGTCTTAGCGCCTGCGGAGGAAACTTTCTTCGCGTCATTCTTCTTTTTAGAGAGAGATGAAGATTTCATCGGCTTACCAGCCTCCTTGCCATTTAGCACTATTGACTTTTCCATTATTGCGTTTATTATAACGTATGCTTTCATTTTACAGGATCAATGCTCCACCTGCGAAACGAGAGTGCACAGCAGAGTCTGCGGTGCAAATAAGTTTATATTATAACACCTGAAAAGCGATTTGTCAAGTGGCACAGAACAATAATTTCTTTGAAAAACACATAAAACAGTGGTTGAAGCAGTTCCGGGTTACGGGAAACACGGTTTCCCTGGTGGATGAAGGCGTGATATCACTGACTACGCTTGCCGTCGCGCTCAAAGCGGAGCGTCCCGTACTCATTGAACTTCCCGGCTATGCCATGGGGGAAAAAGTCAAAGCGGAAATGGAGCTCTGGGCAAAAACACTCGGCATCGGCAAAAGAATTGAAATTCTGCCGGACGGAACTTCCTGCGGCAAAAAGCTGGCGGAAGCGGAAATCCCCCGCGCGACCCTGCTCAATACCGTACTTCACGCGCCTCCCGACATTCTGCTGGCGTCTTCCGCCGCCGTAATGTCACCCGCCCCGCCGCCGGAAAAAATGCGCAGTTCCGAACTGACCCTGAAAAAAGGAATGGAGCTTCCCCTCGGGCGTCTCGCAGAAATGCTGGTGGAGATGGACTATGACGACGAACCGGAAGTCACACAGCCCGGAGAGTTTTCGCGGAGAGGCGGCCTGATTGATATTTTCTCTCCGGCGCAGAATTATCCGGCGAGAATCGAATACTGGGGCGATACCATCGACTCGATCCGGCAGTTCACCCCCGAAACACAGAGTTCGGTCAGGGAAATTTCCGAGTATAAGCTCATCATGCGTTCCGGTTCGGAGGAGGAGGGCGAATCCGACGGAAAAAGCGACTTTACCGATTATGTCCGGCTCTTTCAACCGATGATCCTGCGCGTTTTCCCGGAGGAAAGCCGGAAAAGCCTCGAACGCTTCTTCGATCCGCCGGTTCTTGACAAATGGGAAAAACTGAAAAGGGACCCCCTCTGGAACAATGCGGTACAGTTGCTCGATGTGGCGGAAAGCGCCAAACTGCCGCCGGATTCCGCCATGCAGTGCCCCGTGTTCCCATCCTCCCGGCACATCCTGCACATGGTTCCGCAGGGAGCCGAGGAGAATCTTTCCGAACTGGTGCGCCAGATCAGTTCCAACCTCATCCGGCAGCTTGCAGACGAGTCTTACAAAATCTCCATCGCGGGAAGAACCGAAGGCGATCTTCTCAGTCTCAGGGACTGGCTCAGGAACGAAGGGCTTGACTCTCTCGAATCCATTGAGTGCATCCAGGCTGAGGTACCGTGCGGGATTTTCCTGCCGGATGAGAATTTCGCACTCTTTTCCGAGTATGAACTTTTCTCCTCGCCGCGGCGTCTTCTCTCCCATAAGACAATCGTGCCGGAAATTGAAGACGATACCGGGGAACAGGTCCATGACACGATCGAAGAAGCGGTGTCCGCCGATATGGAGGAAGGGGATTACGCGGTTCACATCAACTACGGCATCTGTATCTACCACGGTCTGAAAACAATCCATGAAAAGGACCGTTCGTATGAGGCGCTCGACCTTGAGTTCGACAACGATTCCCGTGTCTATGTCCCGATCTGGCAGGCGCACTGCGTTTCACGTTATATCGGCTCACAGAAAGGAACCGTCAGACTCAGCAGGATCGGCAGCTCCAAATGGAACAAAATCAAAAGCGAAGCCGCAGGCTCCGTCCGGTCGCTTGCACTTGACATGCTCCGGATCCACGCAATGCGCTGCCAGGCAAAGGGCTGTTCGTTTCCGCAGGACGATCTTCAGCAGAGACTGTTCGAAAAATCCTTTCCGTTCACCGAAACCCGGGACCAGCTCCGCGCCGCGGAGGAGATCAAGCGGGATATGGAGTCGCCGCGCCCGATGGACCGTCTGCTCTGCGGCGATGTCGGCTACGGGAAAACCGAGGTCGCGATGCGGGCGATCTTCAAATGCGTCATGTCCGGAAAACAGGCGGCGATTCTCGTTCCGACCACCGTTCTTGCACAACAGCACTATTACAATTTCCTGGAACGGTTTGCGGAATACCCGTTCATCATCGAAACCCTGAGCCGCTTCAAAACCAAAGGTGAACAGGCGATGATCGTCGAACGGATGAATGAAGGCAAAGTCGATATCGTCATCGGCACGCACCGTCTTCTCCAAAGCGACGTCAAGTTCAAGAATCTGGGGCTGGTCGTTGTCGACGAAGAACAGCGGTTCGGCGTGGTCCACAAGGAAAAGCTCAAAAACCTGCGGACCACGGTGGATGTACTGACCATGACCGCAACCCCGATTCCCAGAACGTTGTATTTTTCGATGTCCGGCATGCGGGACCTGAGCACGATCATGAGCGCTCCGGTTCAGCGGCTTCCCGTTCATACCGTCGTTTCACAGTATGACGACAGCATCGTGGCGGCGGCGATCACGCGGGAACTCCAGCGCGGCGGGCAGGTTTACTATCTTCACAACCGGGTCGGCTCCATCGACGAAACGGCGGAACGCCTGAAGGCGCTGGTCCCGCAGGCGAAATTCGGAATCGGGCACGGACAGATGAATGAGACGGAACTGGAGGATGTCATGAGCTCATTCATCGAAGGCAGGACCGATGTACTGGTCTGCACCACGATCATCGAGTCCGGGCTTGACATCCCGAATGCCAACACGATCATCATCGAACGTGCCGACAGGTTCGGGCTCGCTGAACTCTACCAGCTCCGGGGACGCGTCGGGCGCTGGAGCCGTCAGGCATATGCCTATCTGCTCCTGCCGCGCAACTCCATTCTGACGGGCAACGTCCGCAAGAGAATCGCGGCGATGCGCAAATACACCCACCTCGGTTCGGGATTCAAGCTTGCGCTGCGCGACCTTGAGATCCGCGGCGCGGGAAATATCCTCGGCGCAGAGCAGAGCGGACACATCAACGCGATCGGCTTCAATCTGTACTGCCAGCTTCTCAGGACCGTAACCTCGCGGTTGAAAGGCGTGGAAGTTTCCCTGAAGAAAGAATGCAATGTGTTCATTGACTTTGTGGATTACTCCCTGACGACGGTCGAAGGCAAAATCCCGGCGGCGTTTCCGGAAGAATACATCAATTCGCCGCGCCTGCGCCTGGACGCCTACCGGCGCGTGGCGATGATCAATGATCTGACAGTGCTCGAAAGTTACCGGCAGGAGCTGCAGGACCGTTTCGGCAGACTCCCCCGCGCGGCTGAAAATCTGTTTGTCTGCGCCGGAATCCGGATCATCGGAATTCTTGCGAACCTTGATTCGATCTCGTGCGCCGACGATAAAATCATTCTGGAAAGGGCGCATGAAATTCTGAAACCGGACGGAAAAATCCCGCGTCTGCCCTCAGGTACAAATCCCGATTCGAAGCTGCGCTTTACGAAGATGCTCCTTGAGAAAATTTTCCTGAAAAAGTAGCATTTTTATTTGTATTTATAGAATAAGGCAGTATTTTAAAAAGCGCAATCTCAATGGGATTATGAAGTTTCATTAAGGTTTGCAGGCAAGGCAGTTAGGAATGCCGGAAAACAGGCTTGCGCACGCTGAAAAAAAATGCGGATGGAACCGTTCCTGGTTTCCGGTTGGGGTTCTTATTATAAATTCTGAATAAAAATAAAATTAGTCTGGAGAGTTATCAATGACAAAAAGAGATCTCGTGGTAAAAATCGCAGCGGACACCAATCTGATTCAGAGCGATGTCGCGAATGTCGTTCAGAAGACACTGGATTATATCGCGGAGGAACTGGTTGCCGGAAGAAACATCGAACTGAGAAATTTCGGCGTATTTGAAATCAAGGTCCGCAAGAGCCGCAAGGGACGCAACCCGAACAAGCCCGAAGTGACAGTGGCGATTCCGGAACGTGTCGTCGTCAAGTTCAGAGCAGGGAAAGAACTCAGAGAGCGCATTGCGAAACTCGTTTCTCAATAATTGCTTTATTTCTTTATTAAGCTCTTGATATAAATGCGCCTTGCTGTTATTTTACCGCAGGGCGTTTTTTTTTAACACCTGAAGTTGTTGACCCAGAAATAGAGAAAGATTGTATCATGTCCAAGATTTCGACTCCGCCGCCGGGAACAGGCGATATTTTCCCGGATGAGGTAAATTCGTGGCTCGCCATCGAAAACGCCGCACGCCGTGTATTCGGCCTTTACGGGTATGGAGAGATCCGCACCCCCATTTTTGAATATACGGAAGTGTTTCAGCGCGGACTCGGAGACGAAACGGAAGTCGTGAAGAAGGAAATGTACACTTTCGAGGATCGCGGCGGACGCAGTCTTACGCTCCGCCCCGAGGGAACCGCGGGCGTGATGCGCGCCCTTTCCGGAACCGATGCAATGAACGGTGTGGAAACCCGTGTATTCTACATCGGTCCCATGTTCCGCGGGGAAAAACCCGCCGCAGGGCGCCGCCGTCAGTTCCATCAGATCGGCGTGGAAAACGCCGGGCGCGTCGCTCCCGCCCTTGACGCCGAGTGTATTTTGTCCCTGACGCAGTTTCTTGAGGAGATCGGCGTCGGCGGCTTCAACCTCATGATCAATACGCGCGGCGTGCCGGAAGACAGAAAACCTGCGGAAGATGCTCTGCGCGAACATTTCAAACCGGTCATTGATTCCATGTGCGATGACTGCAAAAGCAGGCTGGAACGCAATGTCTGGCGCATTCTTGATTGTAAACAGCCGGAGTGTCAGGCGCATATCGCTTCCGCACCCGATGCGGCATCGCTGTTTGCGCAGCCGTCCCGCGATTATTTCAACCAGGTCTGCGACATCCTGACCTCTCTCAACGTCAAATTCACAGTGGAACCCCGTCTCGTGCGCGGGCTCGACTATTACGTGCATACGGTTTTCGAGCTCACCCATTCCGGACTCGGAGCTCAGAATGCGATTGCAGGCGGCGGACGCTATGAACTCAATCTGCCCGGTTTCAACAAACCCGTGCACGGCGTCGGTTTCGCCGCGGGAGTGGAACGCCTGCTGATCGCCCGGGAAGCTCTCGGCGTCAAGCCGGAGCCGGTCCGGACGCCGGACATCTATCTGATCTCTCTCGGCGCGCGCGCTCTTTCATTCAATTGGAAACTTGCTTATGAACTGCGCCGCAACGGTCTCTATGCAGCCGTCGAAGCCGAAGAAAAGAGTATGAAGTCCCAGATGCGTTCCGCGGACCGCCTGAAGGCGGCGAGGGTTCTGATCGTGGGAGATTCCGAGCTGGACAGCGGAACTGCCGTTCTCAAACAGATGTCTGACGGTTCCCAGCGCCAGATCGCATTGAATGCAGTAAAGGAAGAATTGTTCAAATGACGACAAGCCGGATTTACAACGTAAACATCGCCAAACAGTACCCGCTCCCCACTCCGCAAGAGATTCTTGAGGAACTCCCGCTGACTTTCGTGGAGACGGATACCATTTACAGATTCAGAAAAGAAATTGAAAACATCATTCTCCGCAAGGACAGCCGTATCCTCGTCATCGCGGGCCCCTGCTCCATCGACAGCATTCCCGCGGCGCTGGAATACGCCTCCGCGCTGAAAAAACTTCAGCAGAAAGTCTCCTCGAAAATGGTGCTGATCATGCGCGCCTATTTTGAGAAGCCGCGCACAACGCTCGGCTGGAAAGGGCTGGTTTACGATCCCGACCTCGACAGCTCCTTCAATATTGAAAAAGGGCTCCGCCTTTCCCGCAAGCTCCTGCTGGAACTGGTCCGCATGGAACTTCCCGCAGCGACCGAATTCCTTGATCCGATCATGCCGCAGTATTTCGCTGATCTCATCACATGGGCGGCGATCGGAGCCAGAACCGTGGAGTCCCAGACCCACCGTCAGCTTGCCAGCGGGCTCTCCATGCCGGTCGGCTTCAAGAATGCAACGGACGGTTCCATCAATGTGGCGATCGACGCCATCCGCACCGCGCTTGCGAAACACTCTTTCCTCGGCATCATCAACGACGGGCGCACCGGAGTGTTCAGCACGAAAGGCAATAAATTCGGGCACGTGGTCCTGCGCGGCGGGCAGCACATGCCGAACTACGGTTCGGAGAATGTCGCATTCGCAGTGGAGCTGATGAAGAAGCTGAAACTTACGCCTTCGATCATCATCGACTGCAGTCATGCAAACTCCATGCGCAACCCGCTGAACCAGCCGAAAATTTTTGATGACGTCGTAGAGCAGATCCGCGGGGGGCAGACGGCGATCAGCGGCGTGATGCTGGAAAGCTATATCAAGACAGGCCGCCAGGACATCACCTCCAAAGGCAAGATCATCCCCGGCGTCTCCCTCACCGATCCGTGTCTCGGCTGGGCGGAAACCGAAGCGGCGATTCTGAAAGCATATGAAAACCTGCCGTAAGGCATTAATGAAACGAAAGCGGAGTCATGGCAAATTCCAATAATATCATCAGAAAGTCACAGGACGAACAGGCAAAAAGAACTTTCTTTTTCCTGCCGATTCTGGATTCCTATATTCTCAGGGAATTCATGATTCCTTTTTCGATTCTTCTTTTTGCTTTCATTTTCCTGTTCCTGATCGGCGATGTGTTCAACGATCTCGGAGATTTTCTCGAACATAAGGCGTCCTTTATGCTCGGCGTCAAATATTTCGCCTACAAAATGCCGGGAAACATCCGTTTCGTCCTGCCGATCTCCGTCCTGCTGGCGTGTATGTACACGCTGGCGAACTTCGGGAGAAATCGTGAAATCACCGCCATGCGCTCCTCCGGGATCTCGCTGGTGCGCTGCGGCTTCGCTATTTACTGCGTGGGATTTGTCGTCATGCTCGTGAATTTCTGGTTCAACGAGCAGGTGATCCCCTACTCGGAACAGCAGTCCACGATCCTGATTGAAAAACTGAAAAATCCCAAGTATGACGAACGCATGTATAAAATGCTCCAGTACCGGAGCAGCGACAAACTCCGCGACTGGCTCTTTCAGGACTTCGATCAGGATGGAATTCAGCATGAAGTCATCCTGAAGAAATATTATACCGGCGACGACGGCAAAAAGGTTCTGGACTGGGACCTCCGCGCCGCCGAGGCTAAATATGTGGATGGTCAGGGCTGGGTCTTCAAGAAAGTGGTCCGCACGCCTTATAATAAACGGTTCTTCCTGCCCGGCAGCCCTGAACGCATCGAGGAACTCAGGATTTCCGCGGAGGAAATTCCCGAAAAACCGGATGACATCGTCAACGCCGTCAAACCGCCTGAGGAACTCTCCTCATGGACCATCTACCACATGCTGACGGACAACAAGGCGATGGTGGCTTCCCTGCGCGGCATGTATGAGACAATCCTCTACTACCGGCTCGCATTCCCGACGGTCTGTTTCCTCTGCGTTTTCCTGGCGCTTCCGATGGCGGCGAAGAACGAACGCGGCGGCATCTTTCTTTCCATCATCACGGCTGTCGTCGTGATCGTGGTCTACCAGGTCATGACGGAAATCTTCCTTGTTCTGGGCAAACAGGGCATTGTCCCTCCCATCGTAGGCGGCCTGACTCCGACCGTGGCATTTCTACTCTACGGCTGGTTCTTCGTGATCCGCAAGGCAGGATGATTCAGACCGCATCTTGGTTTTGATCGCATAAGGGAAATGTGCCGACAACATGGCAAGCGCTTTCGCTTTGTCCACGTCGGACAGTTTTTCCATGATTGCGATGATTTCCTTTTCCACCGGCGGGCGTCCGTGATCCATTCCCAGCGGCAATACCACCAGATCGGGAAACAGTTTTTCCATCGTCTCCAAAGGCAGGCGTTTTGTCTTTTTTCCGCTGATAATGCCGCTGATGTAAGATTGATTCAGCCCCACTTTTCTTGCAAAAGCGCTTTGCGAATCCCGCTTGTTCCTCCAGCACAACAGCCGTAATGCGTCCTTGATTCTATCACTGTTGGTCATAAAAATTCCTCCGAGAAACTATTACGGCTGAAATGAAAAGTTGAAAATATTCTACGAAAAAAGCTTGACTTTCTATCTCCATTAGTACATTTTATTTCTATTAGCAATAAACCTAATAAAAAAAGATGATGTATGAGAGAAAAGTTTGAAAGCAAAATCACGGAACCGATTCCGGTCTTTGTTGCCTGCGACAGAAAGTATCTGCCTCACGCAACCACCTTATGCCTTTCCATTCTCAAACATACTAGACACCGGATTCTCTTTCATGTTCTCCATGACGGTTCACTACGTTCCAGAGATGAAAAACTGACCGGAAAAATTCTATCGCAATATGAAAATCTGGAACTTGTTTTCAAAAAGCTGGATTCCCCTACGGAGTTTCGGACATGGACAAACCGTTTCCCTCCGATTGTCTATTATCGCCTGCTGATTCCCTTCCATTTCCGGCAGTATGACAAATGTATCTATCTGGATTCCGATATGCTTGTCAACAGTGACATTTCAGAATTATATGAAACAGACCTTCATGGACATTTCTTCGGCGCCGTACTGGAGAAGAATTGGATGGAAAGTTATCAGAAAAATGAAAAATTATATGGTAAATACGCATCCATCGGACTTCAGGAATATTGCCGGCAGATCCATCTGCCGCATCCGGAGCATTATTTCAATTCCGGCTTGATTCTGATGGACTTGAAAGCAATTCGTTCCTCCGGTCTGGAACTGCTGAAAACTGCCTGTGCTCATGCCGGAGAAGATTTTCTGCTGCCGGACCAGGACCTGATGAATCTTTATCTTTCTGAAAAAATCCTGCCTGTTGCCCAGGCATGGAACTATCCAATAAGGCATCTGAAAATGCCGGAAGCAAAAATCTACCACTATATCGGTAAACCGTGGCATAATTCATCGGCAGATGCCGAAAAGGCGTTTTATTGGAATGCTTTAAAAGAAACGCCCTATTTTTATCAAGTCCGTGCAGAAATGCTGATATATGAAATTGAAGCATCAATCAATAGTAATTGGCGTTATGCAACAGACAGCCTTATTAAGGCAGGTTGGTACCTGATCATGGCATTTTTTCTGAAATTGAAGCAACGCTTTTCTCAATAGAATAATGATCTGTATAAAATATAATAAGTATGTATTAAGTATTGGCATTAAGCTCTGTTTTCTGAGACAACATTTTACTTCTCTAAAACGGATTTTATTAGGGGGAAAATATAATATCCTGATAATAAAAGATGATGGAGTGGGAGATGCCGTTGCATGGATACCTTATGCATTTCTTTTAAGAAATCATTTTATCCGACATCATTATCACATTACGGTTTTAGCTTCTTCAAAGACAAAAAGATTTTTTCAGCAACTGCAATATGCAGACAAAGTAATTTCACTTCCGGCATATAAAAATAAAATGCAGTGGATTTGCGTTAGACTTATATTCTGGTTATGTTATCAATTTGACATAATTTTGAGTGCGACTTGTACACCAAATGATATTTTACTCCCTTATAGAGTCCCTAACACCCTGTTCCTCTATCGTTGGCATTATAAACGAATAGCAAAGTTATGCCACTGCAATAATATTGTGGATGTCACAGGACTGAATATTTATGAAAGATACGATACCATTTTACATTATCTGAAAATTAAAGAAACAATAAATCATAGCCTTCTTGCCGACTCATTAAATTTACCTGATTATAAAATAGAAGACAAGTCTTTTTTTGCAGTATGCGCAACCGCAAGTGATTCATTAAGATGCTGGGAGGAAGAAAAATTTGCAGAGCTGATTAATCTATTGATTTCGACAACAGGAAAGATGGCGGTTCTAGTCGGCATGAAGTCAGAATATGCAAAAAATGAAAGAATAAAATCTATTTGCAAGCATCATTCAAAGATCATTAATCTCGCAGGAAAGACAAGCATCATGGAGTTGTTTTCTGTTATTCAGAAAGCGGAGTTTCTTGTAAGCAATGAAACCGGTACGGCTCATATCGGCGGAATATTGGGAATTCTGACTTTTATCATTTGCGGAGGAGGAGACTATGGCAGTTTTGTACCGTATCCTCCCGATATAGAAGGCAAAACAGTTTTTTCTATCTTTCCCGCAAATCATGAATGTTTCCGATGTGGTTGGAGTAATCCGAACTGTATTCAAAAAGAAATATATCCTTGCATTAAAGCTATCAGTGTAAATAGGGTATTTACCAGTATCATGAATATAATAAAAACATATAAGGCAAAGTAATAAAATGAAAAAGAGCATTATAAGCAGACTCTCCAATCTTGTTTCTAAACTTCCTTTGGGAGACAAACTTGTTATCATTGCAAATGTACTGGTGCATGATTGGCGTATTAATCCCCCGGTTACAGGTTTTTTATTTGAGAAAGAAAAATACTCTAAAATTCAAACTGTTTATCATGATCTGGACTCAAAATCCCAAAGGATATTGCAGCGTTTCTTATGGAGAGAGCTATATCTCCCAAACACACTACAAGACGCCCGTTATTTTTTCTACAACTACTCAAGAATCTTTTCAAAAGAAGAACGAAAAGAACAAAAGAGTTTATATGCGCAATTACACAAAGTCCAAAATAAATACCATTTAGCTGAAAATGAGGGTGGACCGGAATCTCTGGGATATCATCACGGATTAGATAAAATGCCGCAACAAGTCCTGAATTATATTCAAGGGAAGGATTTTATTGATGCCGGAGCCTGTTATGGTGATTCCACGCTTGTATTTTCACAGTATCATCCGCGAAAGATCTATGCCTTTGAGCCATCTCCGATAAATCAGCAGCATTTTCTTGAGCTTATGAAAAAGACTCATGTGCCGGAAGAAATATATGAGTTGGTGCCTTGCGGACTGGATTCCAAAGCAGGCACATTGTTTTTCTCTGACAAAGGTGACGGAGGCAATGATCTCAAAAAGTCAGGAGAGACAAAAGCCGATCTCATTACACTGGACAATTTTACAGAGAAAAACCAACTGAATGTGGGACTGATTAAAGCGGATCTTGAAGGAATGGGGCTTGAGATGCTGAAAGGAGCACACGAAACAATTCTGAAATACAGACCGGTGTTAAGTCTTTCCATTTATCACAATCAGGAAGAATTCTTCGGTACTTACCCCTTATTGAAAGAGTGGAAGTTAAATTATCATTTTCATGTCCGTGCCCTGTCATTCCCTTTCAATATTGCAGAAATCACTTTAATCGGTGTTCCGGAAGAACTTCTGAAATAAAATGAATACAGCCATAAAGATTGAACATCTGTACAAATACTACACAATTCCCCGCAGCAAAGGGAACATGGGGCTCCGGGAAAGGACTTTCGTCGAGCTCCTCAATGACGCATTCGGAACCGGACTGCTGAAAAGGCTCAGGCATCCGCTGAAACCGGATGGAGAGGAAAATGCCGAAGAAGTCTTTCATGCCCTGGAAGATGTTTCCTTTGAAATCGGGAAAGGCGACCGGGTCGGCATCGTCGGACGGAACGGCGCGGGGAAATCAACCCTGCTGAAACTCCTCTGCCGCATCACGGAACCGACAAAAGGCAGAATCATCATGCGGGGCCGCGTCGCAAGTCTGCTCGAAGTCGGGACGGGATTTCATCCGGAGCTCAGCGGACGGGAAAACATCTTTCTGAACGGGGCGATCCTCGGAATGAAACGCAGGGAAATCAAAAAACGGTTCGACGCAATCGTGGATTTTTCCGGTGTCGAACAATTCCTGGACACTCCCGTGAAACGATATTCCAGCGGCATGTATGTAAGGCTCGCCTTCGCCGTCGCCGCGCATCTGGAACCCGATATTCTGCTGGTGGACGAGGTTCTGGCGGTGGGCGATACGGAATTCCAGAAAAAATGTATCGGGAAAATGGATGACATTTCAAAAAATCAGGGACGCACGATTCTGTTTGTCAGCCACAATATGGAGGCGGTCCGCCGGCTCTGCAACAAGGCGGTTTACCTGCGGCAGGGACGCTTGCAGTCGATCGGCCCGATTGATGACGTCTGCCGGAAATATGAAGATTCCGCCTCGTAACGGGGAAAGTCGGGCACAGCCTCGCGGTTCCTCCCTGTTTTCCTGTCGGAATATTTGTAATCGGAACGGGTTGCAGTATATTATGCAGTTTCATGATTTTTTTGGTAAACACAACTATTCCGGAGAGATATTATGTCTGACTCAGAGATGCCGAAAGCATACGAATCCTCGGCCGTCGAGGAAAAATGGTATTCCTACTGGGAAAACAACGGCCTTTTCCACGGCAAGCCCAATCCCGATAAAAAACCGTATTCCATCGTGATCCCCCCGCCGAACGTGACCGGCATCCTGACCATGGGGCATGTTCTCAACAATACGCTTCAGGATATTCTCGCGCGCTGGCACAGAATGGAAGGCGATGAAGTCTGCTGGTTCCCCGGAACCGACCACGCCGGCATCGCAACCGAAAGCCGCGTCGAGAAATATCTCCGCGAAAAAGAGGGAACCGGACGCGACGAACTTGGACGGGAGGAGTTCGTCAAGCGGGTCTGGACATGGCGCGAGCAGTACGGCGGAACCATCATCAGGCAGCTCCGCAAACTCGGCACATCCTGCGACTGGGAGCGCGAGCGTTTCACCATGGACGAAGGGCTCAGCGACGCCGTCAAACAGGTCTTTGTACAACTGTACAACAAGGGATATATCAAACGCGGCAAGCGCATGATCAACTGGTGCCCCGTTTCCAAAACGGCGCTCTCCGATGAGGAAGTCATATACAAGGAGGAAAACGGCAAGTTCTATCACTTCAAATATCCGTTGTCCGACGGTTCCGGCTTTCTGGTCGTTGCCACAACCCGTCCGGAAACCATGCTCGGAGATACCGCGGTCGCGGTGCCGGTCGGCGATCCCAGATATAAGCACCTTGTCGGAAAAACTGTCGATCTTCCGCTCACGGACCGTAAAATTCCGATCATTGAAGACCAGCATGCCGATCCCGAAAAAGGAACCGGCTGCGTCAAGATCACTCCCGCACACGACCCGAACGACTTCGAGGTCGGTCTGCGCCATAATCTTGACTTCATCAACGTGTTCACAAAGGATGCGAAGATGAATGAACGCGCAGGCAAATACAAAGGCATGGACCGTTTTGAATGCCGCAAACAGATTGTGGCGGACATGGAACAGCTCGGACTGCTTGACAAAATAGAGGATCTCGTTCATGCGGTCGGCTACTCGGAGCGCGGGGGCGTGCCTGTCGAGCCCATGCTCAGCGAACAGTGGTTCGTCAAAATGGACGAACTCGCCAAACCCGCAATCGAGGCGGTCCGCAACGGCACGATCAAATTCTATCCGGAGCGTTGGACCAAGACTTATTTCCACTGGATGGAAAACATCAAGGACTGGTGCATCAGCCGTCAGATCTGGTGGGGGCACCGCATTCCGGCATGGTATAATGACAGGAACGAAGTCTATGTGGGCGTGAATCCGCCGGAGGGCGACGGATGGCGTCAGGATGAAGACGTGCTCGACACATGGTTCAGCTCCTGGCTCTGGCCGTTCTCGATCATGGGCTGGCCCAAAGATACGCCTGAACAGAAATACTTTTATCCGACCAACGATCTCGTGACCGGCCCGGACATCATTTTCTTCTGGGTTGCGCGCATGATCATGGCGGGCTACGAATTCAAGGGAACCCATCCGTTCCGCAATGTTTATTTCACAAGCATCATCCGCGACGATCTCGGGCGCAAGCTCAGCAAATCGCTCGGCAACTCGCCCGACCCGCTGGATGTAATCGGGCAGTATGGTGCGGACGCCCTGCGTTTCTCGATCATCTACATTGCTCCGGTCGGCATGGATATTCGTTATGCAAATGAAAAATGCGAAATCGGGCGCAATTTTGCGAACAAGCTTTGGAATGCGTGCCGCTTCCGCAGAATGCAGGGACCCGTTTCCGCCAACTTCCGCAAGCTGGAAGGCATGGACCCGAAACAGCTCGCGCCCGATGAGAAGTGGATTCTCGCATGGACGAACCGCACGATCAAGGCGGCAAGAGAGGCGCTGGAGGGATTCAAGTTCCATCAGGCGGCGCATGAAATCTATGAAATGGTCTGGAGCACCTTCTGCGACTGGTTCATCGAATCCTGCAAACCGCGTCTCTACGGCGACCCGGAGGCAAAAAAACAGACGCTTGCGGTGCTTGACTTCGTCCTCTGGAAGCTTCTGCGCCTCCTGCATCCTTTCATGCCCTTCGTCACGGAGGAACTGGCTCATCAGATGGACTTCCTGAAAGACAGTGAAAGCATCATGTATGCGCACTATCCGACGATGTTCAACGAACTCGGACTGGATGATCTCATGGATGACATTGATGATATCCTCGATCTGGTTGAAGACAAGTTCCAGATGGTCAGGGCAGGCAGAAACCTGCGTGTCTCTTATGATATTGCTCCGGGTAAAAAATTAAAATACCATATCAAAGCGGCAACGGAAGCGCATGAAAAGTTCCTCTCGGATGAGATTGCCAATCTCAAGTTCATGCTGAACGCCGAGGAAGTCACGGTTTCGATGGAGGAATATAAGGCGGAAGACGGTTCCGGGGCTCCGTCCGCCCTTGTGAATGCAGGCGCAATCTACCTGCCGTTGAAAGGGGTCATCGACATAGAGGCGGAGACTGCCAAGCTGAACAAGCAGAAGAAGGAGCTCCTCGGCTGGATCAAGGGTTCGGAGGCGAAACTGAACAATCAGGGATTCCTTGCCAAAGCTCCTCCGAAGGTGGTGGAGGATGCCAGAGCGCATCTTGCGGAAATGAAAGACAAACTTGCAAGAGTCGAGGAAGCGTTGAAGTCTCTCTGCTGATCCGGCAGTATAATAGCTGTACAAATTAAGCAGGTTTGCATTTGAAAAGCCGGTGAGCGGGAAATCTCCTGTTCACCGGCTTTATTGATACAAACGTTCAAAAAACCGGGGTGAGTATTTTTTCTGACTTACCCCATTGATTCCGGGCAATGCCTGTTTCCATTGTGGAAAAAATTTTTGAAAAAACACTTTCTTTTGTCTCTGTTTCCTATTGAAAACGATTCCGGAAAAAGTATTTTAATAGGCAGAAAATCAAAAATCATCATAATATAAGGAACCAGAAATGCAAGCAGTGAAAGAGATCACCTATCCATGTAAGTTCGACGGCTCACAACAGCCGGCAATGTTTTATCAGGCAAAGGGACCCGGTCCCCGTCCGCTTCTCGTCGCACTTCACACTTGGAGCGGAGATCACACACAAGCTTCCCGGAATTACAGTGATTTCTGTATTGAGAATGACTGGAATTTTATCTTTCCGAATTTCCGCGGTCCCAACTGGCTTGAGGATGGATGCGGTTCCGAACTTGTCGTTTCCGATCTGGAAGATGCCGTCGCCTATATGAAGCAGGTCACTGACGTCGATCCGGCACGCGTGTATCTTGTCGGAGGTTCCGGCGGCGGGCACTGCACCTTGTTGATGGCGGGACGTCGTCCGGATCTCTGGACGGCGGTTTCGGCATGGTGCCCGATTTCCGATATCGCGGCTTGGCATCAGCAGTGTCTCAATACGCCTCATAAGGGATATTCCGAACATATCGAATCCGCTTGCGGCGGTATCCCCGCATCTTCGGAACATGCCGGAAAAGAAGCAAGAAAGCGTTCCCCGCTGACATGGCTCCCAAATGCAGCCAATCTGACAGTGGATATCAGTACGGGGATTCATGACGGTCATACGGGCAGTGTTCCGGTCAGTCAGGCGATCCATGCATATAACGTGCTTGCCGCGCCGGAAGACAGGATTTCGGATCAGGACATTGCCTATATCGTCACGACGGAAAAGATTCCCGCACATCTCGCCTCGAATGAAAGTGACCCGGCTTTCGGCAGCCGTCCGGTTTATCTGCGGAAACAATCCAATAAAGTACGCCTGACTCTCTTTGAAGGAGGGCATGACCTTCTGCCGTGGCCCGCACTGACGTGGCTGGCGAAGCAGATCGCAGGAAAAACGCCCGACTGGTCTGCCGGCAGAGCGCCGTCCATTACCGCTGAAACAACAGAACTCAACAAGTAACGGCAGGCAGAGAGTCCTATGAGAATTCAGGTATTGCTCCTGCCCCTCACAGGGCTCTTTCTTTTTCTTTCCGCCTGTACCTCGCACCATACCACAACCAGCTACTGGAACCGTGCCGCCGGGATCCGCAAAGAACAGGGAACCGCTTATTTTGTCACGGGAAAAGATGGCGCGGCAAAAGAAATCCGCGATGGCAAGTGGACAACATGGCACCGCAATACGAAGAAACACACGGAAGTCCATTTCAAGGACGGTGTTCCTGTCGGAGAAATACGAATCTGGTATCCCGACGGAAAATTGAAATACCGGGCAAATTACGATGAGGATGGTCTGCTCGACGGCATCATCTTATTTTATACACAGGATGGGCAGCTCAAAACGCATACGGTCTCACATGGAACAGGAACCGTTTACAGCTATTATGATGACGGCACGCTCAAATCGGAGATTGTTTACAGGCAGGGAAAAATACAGGGAAAAGCCCGTTATTTTGCTCCCGACGGAAAACTTCTCCGTGAGGAAGACAACAGTCAGTAATACAAATGTGCGCCGAAATTAGGCATGTCGCCCAGCTGCATGTCCTTGACCCAGCGTCCCATTTGTTTTTTCCCGATTTTCCAGAAACGTTCACACTGCGCGAAAAACTTCAAAACGCTCTCTTTATCCCCATGCTCCAGAACGGCGCGCGCCAGAAGCATATTCGGTCCGAATGAATTCAATTTGGAAGAGCCGGGAGTTTCGGCAGACTTCAACAGATAATCTGCCGCTTCCTTGTAATCTCCCTTATGGACCGCAAGCAAACCGTAGGCGGTATTTGTCCAGAATATCAAGTTGCCCTGATTTCCTTTCGGATCACTTTCCAGCATTTTCTTCATATCAGCGGCAAATATTTCAAGCTGTTTGAAATCTTCCGCATACCATGCGGCTTTTACGACCGTCGGCAGATATCTGCTGCGGGTAGTTAAATCGGATAATTGATAGGCATCCTTGTAATGCTTCAAAGCTTTCTTTGCCGACTCTGTCTCAATTCCCTCCAGAACTCCGGTCGGCTGAAAATACAGACCAGCCAGATTCCAGGCGTAAAGCGGATTCTTTGGAGCCAGCTCCCGCGCCTTCAGATAATACCGCTCCGCTTTTTCTCTCTCCGAATCCAGAAAATAGGAAGCGGCATTGGCGATAATTACAGCATTGGAAGGATTCTTTTTCAGATGCGTGTCCCAAAGTTCACAGCCTTTCCGATAATTTTCCTTTCCCTCCAGCAGGGGATTGATACGGAACGCAGGATCGCGCAGGATTGCCAGCTGCGGATAATGTTCAATCATCCATAGAATATTCTGATTCTTTTTCAGGCGCAGGGATTGATCTTTATGAACAGAGGCAAAATAGTAAGCAGCAAGAATACTGCGTTGCAAAGGATCATCGGGAGTGTTCTTCAGATACACTTCAATCTGCTCCGCCTTCTCTGCGTTCCAAGTCCTTGCCTCCTGCAACACTTTCTCTGCATCAATTGCAACTTTCACATCTCCTCCGGCAGAAAGAATGCAACTTCCCGCCAGAAATACCAGAATCAAACCCTCTTTAATTTTCATAACATACCTCTATCTTAAAACTGATAGAATAATTACTCTGATAATTGCCGGAAGTCAAGCTGTGAAGCATCGAGTCTGATAAAAAATCCAGAAATTCATTCTTCGTTTGTTTTGGTTGTTGTGGAATAAAAAAA
>ENA-UOOA01000186-UOOA01000186.1-human-gut-metagenome-genome-assembly--contig:-P61old-NODE-186-length-138223-cov-16.855943_pt1 | contig 138223 bp, 132 predicted proteins | sample MGYA00242467_ERZ724014 | MGnify/ENA metagenome assembly ERZ724014 | reverse complement strand
CCCCCCCCCCCCGGAAATTCAAGCTATGTCTGTCTTTCATACTTCGTTGCTCCTTAACTTTTTTCTTTGCTCTTTTTTATTATAAATCATTTTTTATACACGCGCAAGGGTAATTAATTTATTATTATCATTTCGCAATTAATACAGTCAAAATTGAGTTTATATTTTTTCCCTTTTTCATCAATCAAAAAAAGTTTTTCAGATGATTTGCATAAATCAAATTCAAATTTTAGGCAATGTTTGGTACGCATAAGCTCTTTGCCTTCAAAATCATGAGTTTTTTCAGGCGTAAATTCACAAACTTCACAATTGCAATTTTGGTAGAAAGTTTTAGCAGTTTGATTAAAAACATTGGCTCTGTAATCGTAAGTTTTGAAGGGAAATTCAGCATATTGCAAACGGGTTTGGGCAGGTCGGGTGTAAGTTTTGAGCCTTTTGAGCGAAAGTTCTTCCAAACTTCTCCGTCTTATATCATTAATTACTGAAACCGGCATAAAATCAAGAAGTGAAAGAATTTCAACATCTGTGACAAAAAATTTACTGTCACCTGTTTTTGAAATTTGATTTTTAAAAGTTTCCAGCATTTTTTCTGAGTTTTTGGGAATTTCACCTGAAGGAAGCTGTATTATGACGGAAATTCCATCCTCGTCAACGACAATCAGATTTTTATTTTGTAAAGTAAATTTGACTGCGATTTTACGTTTGGTTTTTGAATTTTGCAAAGCTTTATTAAATTTGCTGTCGAAATTTCTGTAAATCAGAGTTCCAGGCGTAATTTTGCCAATATTATTTGGAAAAATCCGATTACCTTCGACCTTGTTTACTAGACAGCCAAAAAGTTCACCATCTGCAAAATAACAGAGTCCATCCTGCGGATTTAATTCAACTCCATTAAGAGCAAAACTATTTTTGTCAACTTTTCCGACTTTACCGAGTTTTTCACCTAATGACTTTGGGCTGTCAAAATTACAAATATTTTTACTCCGGTCTTTTCTGGGAATATCAGAATTTTTTCCGGTTGCTGACAGAAAATAGTCTGTAAAACCACGATTGAAGCTCTTTTTTACATCTGGTTCAAAGTCTAAGAAAACTTTTCCTGATGAGGTTTTATCTGCATATTTATCGATTTCTTTCCGGTAAAATGCAACAACATTTTTGACATAATTCACATCTTTCAAGCGGCCTTCTATTTTGAAGGATTTAACACCTGCATTTATAAGGCGTTCGATATGCTTTGAGGCATTGAAATCTCTCAGACTCAGAAGATATTTGTCTTTTGCCAGAATTTTTCCTGCTTCATTAATCAGAGTGTACTTTTTGCGGCAAGCCTGTGCGCATTCACCTCTGTTTGCAGAGCGCCCGCCAATTGACGCGCTCAAATAGCACTGCCCGCTGTATGAAACACAAAGCGCACCGTGAATAAAGGTCTCAATTTCCATTTCAGAATTGAAATCTGATTTCTTTACTTCATGACATATGTCTTCGATTTGTTCGAGTGTAAGCTCACGCGCTAAAATAACACGCTTAACACCCATTTGTTGAAAGAATTTAACTTTTTCCAGCGTTCTGTTGTCGCACTGCGTGCTTGCATGAATTTCAATCGGCGGAAGTTTTTGACGGATTGCAAGGTCAAAAATTCCCATATCCTGAACAATTATGGCATCAACGCCGATTTTATAAAGCTCATTAATCAATTCAAATGACTTTTCTAATTCCTCGTCTGTCAAAATCGTATTCAAAGTTACATGCACACGGACATTATAAAAATGCGCAAATTCAACAATATCTTTAATATCTTCAAGCGGGTTTGAAGCATTTTGTCTTGCCCCAAACATTGACGCGCCTATATAAACAGCGTCAGCGCCTGAATTTATTGCCGCTAATGCCGTTTCTTTATCTTTTGCCGGAGCCAGAAGTTCTACCTTTTTGTATGATTTGTTAAGTTTCATAAACCGATTATAATATAAAATAGCAATTTATTTTACTTTTAAATTTTATATGTACATCAAGGAGAAAATCAATGAGCGTAAACCCGGTTTCATTAAGTAATACAAATCTTTCAAAACGCTGCGAAGTACCAAATTTCACAGCAAACACAAACGAAAAGCCTGTAACACAACCCTCTGCTGCAAAAGTTGATTCTGCTGACAAATTCATTAGTAAAATTGAGAAAATGCCGCCGGCAGCTGTCGGTTTGAGCAGCGCAGTTTTATGGTTCGGAGTCGGAATGGGGCTTGACAAGCTTATCGGAATGGTTTTCAAAAGTATGAAATCAAGTCTTAAAACTTCACTTATTATGAATGGAATTTTTGGAGCTTTAATGGGCGGAATGTCAAACTGGCGCTCAAAAAAACATGGTTAAATTTAAAGATTTTATTTAAATAAAGTGGCGCGAAGACCCTTTGGTCTGCGCGCTTTTATTATAATAAGTTTTTATTAAACGAGGCGCCCGCTGCGCGGGAGCACCGTTTAATATCTAAGTTTACAAAGGTTTGATTGAGTCTCTGTAAATCTTTTCAACAACATCGCGTCCGTTTCCTGAAGGTGCGATATCAAGAAGTCCGCTCAAAGAGGGTGTTGTGTATACCAGATTGGTTAATTTTTCAACATCAGCTTCTGTGAAGCCTTCATCTTCAAGCTTTTCCGCAACACCGACAGACGCAAGCCAGTTTTGAACATCTTTTGCCGCTTTTTCTGCTTCTGACGCTTCACCTTTTAAACCTGACGTAATCGGAGCAAGGATTTCAGCCAAAACGTGCGGTTTATCTTTGTAAATAGTTTTAATTACAGCAGGCAATAACATTGCAAGTCCAAGTCCATGTGCAAGTTCTGGTTTCACAGCGCTAAGCGGATGTTCAAGCGCATGGGTATAATGAAGAAGTCCGTTATCAAAACTTACACCGCCCATCATTGCCGCATAAGCAAGATAATATCTTGCTTCTAAGTCATCTGGATTTTCAATTGCTTTCGGAAGATATTTGGCAACAAGTTCAATAACTTCTTTTGCAAGCGTAATTGAATAAGGAGAAGCAACAGCAGAAGTTGCAGCTTCTACAACATGGTTAACCGCGTCAATTGAAACAAATCGTGTTTGTTTCGGGCTTAATTTTGTCATCAACTGCGGGTCGTCGATTGCAAACATCGGATAGATGCAGTCGTAGGCAATCGCGGGCTTGAAGTTTTTCGCAAGATTTGTCACAACTGCAAATCTGTTTGTTTCGGTTCCTGTTCCGTGGGTTAGGTTAATTGAAACAATCGGAGCCGCTTTATCCGGTGCAAATTCAAAGTCGTAAATATTTTCAGCAGTTTTATCAGGATATTCAAGAAGAATTGCAACTGATTTTCCTGCGTCAGTCGGCGAGCCGCCGCCAATTGCGATAACCGCTTTTGCGCCGAAGTCGCGGGCCATTTTAGCTGCTTCATTTACATGCTCAGTTGTCGGATTCGGAGTTACCTGGTCATAATTAACATATCCGATTCCGTTATCTTTCAAAGCTTTTTCAACATAATCCCATGCTCCGGTTGCTTTGTAAGCGTTGCGGCCTGACATTACGATAACTTTGTCAATACCTTTAGTTTTCAGAACTTTCGCAATATCGTCGATTTTCTTGATTGCGCCGACGCCAAAATATACAGTAGTGCGGGTTCTGATTTCTTTAATGTCGTTGATATTAATATCTTTTTCAAACATATTAAACTCTCCTTTCTTAAACCTTTACAGCATGATTATAGAGCAGAGCTTAACATTTTGCAACACAAATTTAAACAATTAATTTAGCAGTAACAGCACCTGCTACAACAAGCCATACAAACATTATTCCGGCAAGAAGTATCGGCTTCATACCCAGACCTTTAATTTTTTCGAAATTTGTTTCTACGCCAAGACCGAACATAGCAACCGTTAATAAAAACACATCAAATTCAATAATTCCGGACTTTACAACCGCCGGCAAAATGTTTAAAGAATTAAAACCACACATTACAACAAACAAAATTGCAAACCATGGCATTGGGACTTTTGTTCTCTTAGTATGTGATTTTTTAGAAAGGTAAAAACCAAGCAAAAATAAATATGGTACCAGCATCATAACTCTTGTAAGTTTTACGATTACAGAAGTATCGCAAACCTGTGGAGAAACAGCGCTTCCTGCTGCAACAACCTGTGCAACTTCATGAACAGTTGAGCCTATATAAATCCCGAATGCCTCTGGTGGAACAATTCCCAAATTCGCCAAAATCGGATACAAAAACATTGAAATTGTTCCGAAAAGCACAACGGTTGAAACCGCAAGAGAAACTTTATGAGAATCAGCTTTCAACATGGAATCGGTACCTAAAACAGCCGCCGCGCCGCAAACAGAAGACCCGATTGCTGTCAACATACATAAATCTTTATCAAGTTTGAAAATTCTTGTTCCGAGATAATAACCAATCAAATAAGTTGAAGTAAGCATAAACGCATCAGCCCAAAAACCTTGAAATCCAACCGCAAAAATCTGTTGAAATGTTATTCTGAAGCCGTAAAGAATAATTGCAAGACGCAAAAGACGCTTTGCTGAAAAAGAAATTCCGTCTTTAAAAGTTTCGGGAAGGAATTTGTGAAAAACATTTCCGACAATCATACCAACTATGATTGCAAGAGTCAATGAATTCAGATTAATTGACCTGCAAAATTCACAGCAGCAGATAAAATATGAAATAAGCGCAAAAAATGCACAAAAAATAACACCTTTTATATTTTTCATAAAAATTCCTCCTTAATTCCGGCTGTCTTATTTTATCATGAAAATAATTACTATAAATTGGTTTTATAAGCAAAACTTTGCTTATTGTTAGCATTATTTGTAATTGCAAGTTTTATTTTTATAAAAAGAGACGACAATATTTGCCGTCTCTTTTAGTTTTACACTTAATACTTTCTTACTTATCATCCAAAGCTGCAACGCCGGGAAGAACTTTTCCTTCAATGAATTCCAATGAAGCACCGCCACCTGTTGATACGTGTGTGAAATCTTCAGCCTTGAAGAATTTCTTAGCTGCTGAAACTGAGTCTCCGCCGCCAATTACAGAGGTTGCGCCGTTTTTGGTTGCTTCTACTATTGCTTCCAAAACTGCTTTTGTACCTTCTGCAAATTTCGGGTTTTCAAATGCACCTACAGGACCGTTCATCAAAATTGTTTTTGAAGATTTCAAAACATCAGCAAAAGCTTTTCTTGAATCAGGGCCAGCGTCAACGCCTTCAAATCCGTCAGGAATTTCGTTGATTTTTACGAATTTGTTTGTACCGTTGCCTGAAAAATCATCTGTTACAAGAACGTCAGTTGCCATAACAAGTTTTACGCCTTTATCAGCAGCTTTCTTTTCGATTGCTTTTGCAACTTCCAATTGGTCATCTTCGCAGATTGAATTTCCGATTTTGCCGCCGTTTGCTTTAACGAAGGTGTAAGCCATGCCACCGCCGATAATCATGTTATCAACTTTGTCTAACAGGTTTTCAAGAACACCGATTTTAGATGAAACTTTTGCGCCGCCGACAACTGCTGTAAACGGACGTGTCGGATTGTCGAGAGCTTCTGAAAGGCATCTGATTTCTTTCTCCATCAACAAGCCTGAAACAGCCGGTTTAAGAACTTTAGCCAATTTTGCTGTTGAAGTGTGGTTTCTGTGAGCAGCGCCAAAGGCATCGTTTACATAGAAGTCACCAAGTTTTGCGAGTTCGTTTGCAAAGGTCATATCATCATCTTTTGCTTCTTCAGCTTTGTAGAAACGGATATTTTCAAGCAATGCAACCTGTCCGTCTTTCAAAGCTTCGAGTTCTTTGTCAGCGCCTTCGCCAACCGGTGAAGAAACAAAAAGAACGTCTTCGCCTAAAACTTTTGATAAGTATTTTGCAACCGGAGCAAGTGAAAATTCCATGTTCCATTCACCTTTCGGTCTTCCGAGGTGCGCCATCAAGATAATTTTTGCACCTTTATCTTTTAAGAATTTTACAGTCGGTAAAATTGCCTGAATTCTTGTATCGTCAGTAACATTTTTGTCAGCATCAAGAGGAACATTTACGTCAACTCTGATTAAAGCGCGTTTACCTTTGATGTCTCCTAAATCTTTAATTGATTTTTTCATCTGATTTTCTCCTTATTTAAGTAAAAAACTTTCGCAAGATTATTCTACAAAAAACAAAAACAGAAAGCAAAATTTTTATTTACCCATTCGGGTAATTTAAACCATGCGTTTTCGGGCTAATATTTTAGCAGGACAAAAGAAAGGATTTACCATGACTAAAAAAATCAGCTTCTTATTTATTTGTTTAATGGCATTTGCTCTGGGTTATTCAATCAACAACATTGCAATCTCGGACACTGCACCGAAAATCGCTGTTGTTGATGTTCAAACGCTTATTCAAAACTCTTCTCAGGTCAAGCAATTGAAAGCCGACCAGGAAAAGAAAATTGTTGAAATGCAAAACACTATTAAAAAAGCGCAGGACGAAATTTCAAAAGAAAAAGACCCGGCAAAAGTTGCAGCGTTAGAGGAAAAATACCGCAACCAGATTAACGCTCAAAAAGTTGCGCTTGATAAAGAATATAATGATAAGCTTACAAAAATCGACACCGAAATCCGCGCCAACGTAATTGAAAAAGCAAAAAGCCTGAATTATTGCCTTGTTCTTCCCAAAAGCATGGTTTTATACGGCGGTGAAGACATTACAGACGTAATTGCAAAAGGTATCAAGTAAATTTTTGTGCTACAATGTGTGTGCTAAAAGGAGAGAATTATGAAATTTTTACACACAATGATTAGAGTGAAAGATGCTGAAAAATCGGTTAAATTTTACACCGAACTTTTGAACATGACACTCGATAAGCAAAAAAGGCTTGAGGATTGCGAACTTTACTTTTTAAATGATGAAGACGGCGTTTGTCAAATTGAATTGACGCAGAACGATGAAACTCCGGCTGAAGGATATGATTTGGGAACGGGTTTCGGCCATTTCGCGTTTTCAGTAAAATCTCTGGACGAATTCAGTGAAAAACTGCACCGATTGGGTTATGAATACCTTTACGAACCATTTGACCTGAACGGAAAAGGCACTAAAATAGCCTTCATCAAAGATCCGGACGGTTACGAAATCGAATTGATTGAAAAAGTTGTTTGGTAACAATAAAAATAGCCGATTATAATCGGCTATTTTTACGGAAAAATGAGTTATAACTCAATTACCAAAACCTTATTTCGGAAGATTTTTCCAATAACTGCTTTTATTATCATCAGGATTTATATCATTCATGGCGTAATATGAGCATCCATAGCCATTGTATTTTTGAGTTGATTTTATCGAACAAGGCCGGCCGGCTATTTCTGGATATGCTTGCTCTTCAAGCTCCTCATCAGTTAAAAGTTTTTCTTGTTTAAAAGGTTTTACTATATCCTGATTATCTATAACGCCAAAACTAAATACATCAAAACCTAAACGATTTGGTTTACCATAAGGACCATTTGTGTCTACATAAAAGACTATCATGGCGCCTCCCACTCTTGTTCCAATGCTGCTGCCGTCAGGTAACATTTTTAGAGGGGCTATATGCTGCCAGCCAGCAGTAGGATGAAGCCCTCCAATAGTTGTAAAGCTGGTTGTATTATTATAATTTTTTATCACATATGGCTCGGCTTCCTGACTGGCACCTAATTGTTTATAAAATACTCTTGTAAATTCCTCAGCCAGAGGATACGCTTTATCCTCTTCATCATAAGTTGCAAAGGCTTTTCGAAGATTTGTTACTCCCAACTCCTGAAGAGTCATTAAATAGGCTTTGGAAAGGTTTGAATAGGATTTTTTGAATGCTGTTTCCAATACTTTTGCCTGATAATTTTTTATCAGCTGAGGAATTGTCAGGGAGGCTACAATCCCAATTACACCCAGCGTTATTAAAACTTCCGATAATGTAAATCCTTTTAGGAGCTTATTCTTAGACGCCCCCCCCCCCCTGAAATTCAGTCATATTAAGCATTTTCATAACTTTACTCCTTTACATTATATAAATCACTTATTTATTATACATTATTTAATTTTTATTGAAAAGGGTTTTAACATTTCGCAAAAAGACCGGTTTTCACCGGTCTTTTTTCATGCTTTTGCTATTTTTAATTATTAATCAAAAACATAATCAATAATTGCTGCTTCACGGGCGCGTTTGATAGCTTTTGCAATCATACGCTGGTGTTCTGCGCAGTTGCCTGTAATTCTACGAGGAATAATTTTGCCTGCTTCTGTTAAGTATCTTTTCAATTTAGCGGCATCTTTATAATCGATAGAAGTTACTTTGTCTGCACAAAGTGAGCAATTTTTGCGTTTTTTCTTATCTTGATCCTGTCTTGCCATTTTTTGAATTTACCTTTCTATTGTGCGCTTTCGCGCTCGACCTATTTTTTCTTTCTATTTACTTTTATTTAAGAATCCAGCGATGAGACTAACCGGGAAACCATTTTTTTGAGCATTTTGCTTCGATTTTATTCCTACGAATTCATCGGGTCTCATTATTTTTTGTGCCTGTGGAATAAAGCCTTGTTTTTTAATGTTCAGTTTGGTTTTGATATTTTTAGCGTTTGCGGCGTTGAGCGTAATTTTAGGGCTGCAAACTTTTGTGCAATTTTTCATTTTTTGGGGTACCTTTCTAATGTATATTTACTTAAAAAGGGATTTCGTCTTCGTTAATCAGTTCGTTAGACATGTCATCGCTTTCAAACTTAACAATGTCTTCGCCGCCATAGTTCAGCGACCCGGATGAGGCTGTAATTTCACCCCATCTTTCGATTGTGTTGGCATCAATTTCGTAAATTCTTTTTTCTGTTCCGTCGTCCATTTTTGCTGCTGCTGTTTGAAGACGGCCTTCAACAAGAACTTTGTCGCCTTTGTTAAGTGATGATACCAAATCATCAAGGGTGTTGCGTTTTGAAATTACTCTGACAAGCATTTCATCTCTATCGCCTATGTTCAGAACAAATGCAGATACGCCCACATTGTTTTGTGTAAAACGTTTTTCGGGAGTTCTGTAAACTGTTCCGGTTACAACTGATTTTGCTAATGACATTTAATTTCCTCTTTTTTCTTAATTTTGCGGCGTTAACAAAGACTAAACAGTTTGTTTTTTTGAAACTTCAAGAAACATTGTTCTCAAAACATTATCGTTTAATCTTAATTGTCTTTTTAATTCAGCAACTTTGTCAGCAGGAAGTGTGAAAGTTAAGGTTGCAAAAAATCCGTCACGGAAGTTCTGGATATCGTAAGCAAGTTTTTTTCTGCCGATTTTGTCTGTAGCTTCAACTTTTCCGCCGAATTCAACGATAGTTTCGTTCAATTTTGCGATTTGTTTATCTGCTTCTTCTGCATCAAGATTCGGCTTAAATACAGTTAGTAATTCATAAGTTTTCATATTTTTTCTCCTTTTATATTTTGGCTATGAGTCAATAGTATCATGGAAATACAATTTTTTACAAGATGTAATCCGCAAAAAAACTGTAATCAGCACGGCCTGTCATAAAAACATGTTCTTGAAGATTTTGCTCTGACCCGCGCCATTCAATGATTACAGACCCGCCGAGAAGATTTACTTTAACCTTTTGTTCTGTTAAGTTATTTAAAACACCAGCAACAACGGTTGCGCATGCACCCGTTCCGCACGCGAGCGTAATTCCGCAGCCGCGCTCGAAAACCCGCATATCAACTTCATTGCGCGAAAGAACTTTTACAAACTCAGTGTTTGTTTTTTCGGGGAAAAACTCGTGTTTTTCGATTGCCGGCCCGTAAGTTTCAGCAAACTCAAGCGGATTTTCCTCCACAAAAATAATACAGTGTGGATTTCCCATAGAAACAGGAAAAATATCGAATTCTTTGTCTAAAACCTTGAGTTTTCGGCTTCCTTTGAACGGAATTTTCTCATCTTCCAAAATCGGCGCGCCCATATCGACTTTCACAAGGCCGTCGTCAAGAAGTTCCGGTTTTATAATTCCGGCCAGCGTTTTGACGCTGAATTTCTTTTTATTAACGAGTTTTTTATCGTAAACGTATTTTGCAAAACATCTCATACCGTTTCCGCACATTTGCGCGGTTGAGCCGTCTGAATTGTAAAAATACCAGCCGATATCGGCGTTATTTGTGTTCGAATTGTTCGCGTTTAACGGGTCTGCAAGACTGTCCGCCCTCAGCTCACAATTCGGGATAATCATTCCATCCGCCCCGACGCCAAAGTGGCGGTCGCAAAGCTTGCGCGCAAGTTCGTCCATTGCCAAGCCTGTTTTTTCATATTCTTCATAATCAAGCAGGACAAAATCATTGCCAAGCCCTTGCATTTTAGTTATTTTAATCGTTTTCATATTACCTCGCTGTCAAAAAGATTTTATAACAAACAAGACAATATAAAAACTACAGTTATCAATTGTATTTTTTGTCACTCAACGCACGCATAGAATTTAATACTGCAATCAGCGTAACGCCGACATCTGCAAACACCGCGCCCCACATTGTGACAAATCCCAATGCACCGCCAATCAGGAACAAAGCTTTCACAATCAAAGCAAACGCGATATTTTGTTTTACAATGGACATTGTCTTTTTGGAAATCCTGATTGCAGAAACTATTTTTGAAACTTTATCATCCATAATTACAACATCAGCAGCCTCGATTGCAGCGTCCGAGCCAAGCCCGCCCATTGCAATTCCAGCGTCGGCTCTTGTCAAAACCGGAGCATCGTTAATTCCGTCGCCCGCAAAGATTACAGTTGAATTTTTGGGTTTTTGGCCTATTAATTCTTCCAGTTTGTCGACTTTGTCTGAAGGTAGAAGTTGTGCAAAATATTCATCTATTCCCAATTCAGAAGCGGTGTATTCTGCGGCATTTTCTGCATCGCCTGTCAACATAACCGTTTTGCAGCCGGAAGCCTTAAGTTCCTTGATTGCTGCCGCAGCTTCCTCCTTAATTTCGTCTGAAATAACGATATAGCCAAGGTATTCATTGTTTTTGGCAGCGTAAATAATTGTTCCGTTTTCTTCCGCTTTCGCGAAATTAACCTTGAAACTCTGCATTATTTTGTCGTTTCCGGCAAGAATAATATCGCCGTTAACCTTTGCCTTAACGCCGTTTCCTGCAATTTCAGAAACCTCCGTGACAAGGTTATTATCAATTTCTTTGCTGTATGCGGCTTTCAACGAAAGCGCAATCGGGTGGTTTGAATAAGCCTCTGCCATCGCCGCAAGCCGTAAAACCTCCTCAGCCGAAGAATTTCCGCAAGACGCAGCCTTAACAACTTTGAAAGTTCCTTTTGTCAAAGTTCCGGTCTTGTCAAAAACAACGGTTCTGGCTTTTGAAAGCGCCTCCAGATAGCTGCTTCCTTTAACCAAAATTCCATTCTTTGAAGCACCGCCAATTCCCGCAAAAAATCCCAACGGCACTGAAATTACAAGCGCACAAGGGCATGAGATTACAAGAAAAGTCAGAGCCCGTTCAAACCACACGCTGAATTCAGCACCCAAAAACAGCGGCGGCAAAAGGGAAATTAAAACAGCACCCAATACAACAATCGGGGTATAATATCCTGCAAATTTTGTTATGAATTTCTCGGTTTTGGCTTTTTTAGAACCCGCATGTTCCACAAGTTCAAGGATTTTTGATACGGTTGATTCCTCAAACCTTTTAGAAACCTCAATTCTAATGACGCCGTTTGTATTTATGCAGCCGCTTAAGGCATTATCACCTTTTGAAAGCTCAGCCGGGACAGCCTCCCCTGTCAAAGCCGAGGTATCTACAACAGCCTTGCCTTCACAAACGACTCCGTCCAAAGGAATTTTTTCACCTGTTTTTACAACTATAATATCCCCGATTGCAACTTTTTCGGGAGAAACTTTTTCAATTTTACCGTCTTTTTCGAGATTTGCGAAATCCGGTCTTATGTCCATCAGCGCAGTTATTGAAGCCCTTGACTTTTCAACGGCTCTGTCCTGAAAATATTCGCCGATTTGGTAAAGAAGCATTACCATAACAGCTTCGGGGTATTCTTTTATCGCAAAAGCGCCGAGAGTCGCAATGCTCATCAAAAAATTTTCGTCGAAAACTTTTCCTTTAAAAAGATTTTTGAAGGCGCTCAAAAGAACGTCGTAACCCGCGGTCAAATACGCCGCAAAAAACACCGCAAACCTTGCGATGCCCGACAAATCTAACATTAACGCAGAAATAAGAATGACAATTGCTGCTGCAATTTTAATTAAAGAGGAAGCCTCTGACCCGCCTCCGTGTTCATGGGAATGCCCGTGTGAATGTTCATGGGAATGTTCGTGATGATGATTGCACATATAACGCCTTTCAATTGAATAATTGTTCAACTATATTCTCATTATAAATGAACAGTTGTTCAATTGTCAATTCTTTAGAAAAATAATTTTACTTTTGTTCACATAGTTGAACAATTATTCATTTAATGCTATAATACAATTTGTCCAGACAATATAAATTCAAAGGAAGGTTATGAACAGCAAAAAAACTGACTGCGGCGCAATTAATCCTGATTTGGTTGAAAAAGTTAAGCCAAACATGCCGAAAATTAATTTGTTATTTGAACTCTCTGATTTTTTTAAAGTAATGAGTGACAGCACACGCCTTCGGCTTCTCTGGGCTTTGGAAGAAGAAGAATTATGCGTGGGCGATTTGGCTGTTATTCTTGAAATGACAAAATCGGCAGTTTCGCATCAGCTAAAGGTTTTGCGCACAGCAAAGCTCGTCAAAAGCCGCAAAATCGGAAAAAATGTTTACTATTCTCTCGACGACCATCATGTTAAGACTGTTCTTGAAAAAGCCCTGGAACATGTTTGCGAATAAAGTAACTATTTTTATATAAGAAAGATGCAGAAAATTTAAGATTAAGAATTTCCTATTAAAACTATAGGACTAAACTTCACTTTGTCAATTGGCCGATGGTATAGTATATTAATTTTAGGTAACTATATAAAACTCAAGCTCCTAACGATGATTTTTCCGCGCATATACTTGACAAAAGCCGAAAAATCGTAAATAATGTGAACATAGGGAAAAGGCTCTAGGAGCCGCTAACTCTTAGAACCTTTCTTAACTCCCTATTTGGTGAAATAAAGTGCTATGATTATCAACAAGATAAGCCATAGCGCTTTTTCTGTTATACAGAATTTCACTTTTTCATCACCACCTTTCCGATTTAGTCCACTTAACTTGTCTGTGTCGGTGGCGGCAAACAGGAGCTTACCCTTAAATTTATCATATCATAAATAGTTGTGCTCTCCAATGTTCATAAATAATAGAGGAAAATTTTCAGGAAGTAATTTCGGCTGTCGAAAAGTCAATCACACGGCTCAAATCAGAAAGTTTCATCTCTACCTGATATCCTATTTTTCCGGCGCTGAAAATTATTGTATCAAAATTCTGTGCGGATTTGTCAATTACGGTTTTGAAGAATTTTTTCATACCGATTGGCGAACAGCCGCCGTGCACATAGCCTGTTAAAGGTAAAAGTTGTTTTGATTTAAGCATTTCAACAGATTTTTCATTGACTGCAAGCGCGGCCTTTTTCAAATCAAGCTCATCTGCAACAGGTATCATAAAAACATAATGGCTTCCTGATTTTGCGACCGTAACAAGTGTTTTAAAAACTTTTTCGGGATTTTGATTTAGAACTTTAGCGACATCAACTCCGCTGATTGCGTCTGTGTCGGCATAGGAATAATGGTTGTATTGAACTTTATGTTTATCAAGCATTCTCATAACGTTTATTTTGAAATCCACCGTAAAATCCTCCCGTAAATCCGCATGATTTAATTATCAATTAAAAATTAACACAAAAACATTATTATTTAGTAATATTTTTGATATAATTTTGAAAAAACAAAATTTTGGAGGCAATATGAAATCTCTTGTTTACAATAAGGACTTTGGAGGCGGTATAAAGCTTTGCAACAGAAAGACGCCTGAAATAATCAACCCAAAAGACGCAATCGTTAAAGTAACGCTTTCTTCAATTTGTACAAGCGATTTACATATTATAAAAGGTTTTGTGCCGGCTGTCGAAAACAATATAATTCTCGGCCACGAATTTGTCGGAGAAGTTGTTACGGTCGGAGAGGATGTAAAAGATTTAAAAGCAGGCGACCGCGTAAGTGCAAATTGCGAAACCTTCTGCGGCGAATGTTTTTTCTGCAAACGAGGTTGCATAAACAACTGTCAAAACGGTGGATGGCTAATCGGCTGCCGCATTGACGGATGTCAGGCCGAGTATGTAAGAGTTCCTTATGCAGATAACGCGCTTACAAAACTTCCTGAAAATGTTTCTTATGAAAACGCACTTTTTGTCGGAGATATTTTATCAAGCGGGTATTTCGGCGCGGAAATGTGCGAAATTAAAGAAGGTGACACGATTACAGTTATTGGAGCAGGCCCGGTCGGGCTTTGCGCGATGATGTGCGCAAAATACATGGGTGCAAAACAGATTATTGCAATCGACCCTGACGAAACCAGGTTACAAATCGCCAAAACACAAGGACTTGCGGATTTCACCTTCAACCCTCTCAAATCCGATATTCTCTCACAAGTAAAACATTTAACCGAAAACCGCGGCGCTGACGGGGTTATTGAATGCGCCGGGACAAAAGAAACTTTTGAAATGAGCTGGAAAATCGCGCGCCCGAATGCAATAGTCGGCGTTGTTGCAATGTATGAAGAGGATTTGACCCTTCCGCTACCTTCAATGTACGGTAAAAATCTTACCTTCAAAACCGGCGGCGTTGACGCGGTTCATTGCAAAAAATTAGTGGAACTAATTTCAGAAAAGAAAATTTCAACTGATTTTCTGATTACGCACAGGTTCAGGCTTGAAAACATTGTTGAAGCATACAAGCTTTTTGAACAAAAACCCCTGGGCTGTCTGAAAATCGCAATTGAAAGTTAAAGCCCCAAACCCTCAAATTTTATCTGCACTAAACCAACTTAATTCATACCGTGAGGATTTAATTCAAAAATGAAAAATGCACATAGAACGCACACGGTATATAATATTAAAAGCCCGAAACCTTTATGGCTCGGGCTTTTTAAATGGAGGAGGAGGTGGGATTCGAACCCACGGTACGCTCGTCACGTACGACGGTTTTCAAGACCGCTCCGATAAACCGCTCTGGCACTCCTCCAAATGTATTTATCAGATGTGATTTTATTGTATTATATCAAAAATTTTTGTCAATATGGTTTTTATTTAATAATTCATCAAGCTTACTAAAAAATCGCAATTGAACCTTTTTATAAAAAATAAGGAGGTTTTAAGATTTTCGTAAATTATTACCAGACATCGACTTTTTCCAGCGGCTCTTTCCTAATCCTGTAATTGCCTGCCTAATTCTTCCGCCAGCGACCTTCACCTAATTCAGCTCCAGTATGTAAGGGCACACTTCGTGTGCAAAAAAAAGCTATGTACTTGAGGTGCATAGCTGTTGATTAGGGATATGTGTATCTTAGTCTCTAAGGAGTATGGTTTTATATTAGCAAAGTACCCGGAAAATTAAATCATACATTTTTATGATGTTTCGAAATACGACTATGTAAAATAATGTAAATTTTTACTATTAAGGTAGCACAAAATGTTATTTTTAAGGTTTATAATCACAGTAAAAAAAGTTAAAACTACAGAGGTGCTATGCAAATATCATTAAACACTTATAAACCGTACACACAAAACTACAAGGCATTAAACCAAGCCAAACCCATGCAGAAACATAATGTCAATTTTACATCAGGATACGGCGCCGAAGAATTTAATGTTATAGATAACCCTGATTTAACACCGAGAAGCAACGGTGAAAGATGGCGCAATATTGCAAAAGCAATAAAAATGATGACCATTGACCATTATAAAGAAACACACGGAATTTTCCCGCAAAAGCCAAAACCGCTCTTTACAGAAGAGGAATTCAAAAAATACCGTGACTCCTTCTACGAAGGAACAGACGCGGAAGGTATGAATCCGGAAGATTTAGTTCCCGGCAACCCGTATGATAAATATGTAATAGACGATTATTCGCCGGCCAGCGATGTCGAAGACTAATTCAAACATTTTCATGCTATAATTCTGTTATTAACAGATTAACGAAGGGATAAAAATGTTTGACAGTTTAAGCGACAGACTACAAAGTATAATCAGCGGCACAAGAGACAAAGAACTAACGCAGGAAAATATGCACGAAGCCTTGCGGGAAATCCGTCGTGCGCTTCTTGAAGCAGATGTGAATTTGCGTGTTGTAAAATCTTTCATCTCAAATATACGCGACAAGGCTGAAGGCGAAAACATTGTCCAGGGCGTTGACCCGTCGCAGCAACTTGTGAAAATTGTTCATGATGAACTTGTCGAACTTTTGGGAAAAGAAAAGAAACCGCTTGAACTTCATAACAATCCTGCTTTGATTATGATGCTTGGCCTTCAAGGGTCAGGAAAAACCACATCAAGCGCAAAGCTTGCAGTTAAACTTAAAAAAGAAGGCAAAAAACCTCTTATTGCAGCCTGTGACGTTTACCGCCCCGCCGCAATAACCCAGCTTCAAACCCTCGGTAAAGAAACTGATACAGAAGTTTTCACAATTCCCGGCTCAAAAGATGTTCAGGAGATTGTTCAAAAAGCTATTGAACATGCGAAAAACAAGGGGTTTGATGTCTTAATTCTTGACACGGCCGGCCGTTTACAAATCGATACTGATATGATGGCGGAACTTCTTTTGATAGACAGAATTTTCCATCCTGATGAAAAACTTCTTGTAATCGACGCGATGACAGGTCAGGAAGCAGTTAATGTCGCCGAAAACTTCGACGCACAGCTGGAACTTACAGGCTTGGTGCTTACAAAACTCGATGGCGACAGCCGAGGCGGCTCTGCTTTGAGTGTAGCATACTGTACAGGCAAACCCATTAAATTAACCGGAACAGGAGAAAAACTTCATGCGTTAGAAGACTTTTATCCGGAACGCATGGCAACAAGAATTTTAGGAATGGGAGATATCGTCTCTCTTGTCGAACGCGCACAAGAAGTTTTTGACGAAAAGCAGGCAAAAGAACTTGAAGAAAAAATGGCAAAAGCCGAATTTTCATACAACGATTTTCTCGGGCTTCAAAAGCAGATGAAAATGTTCGGTTCAATGGGCAATCTTTTGGGAATGATACCGGGTTTAAAGATTAGCAAAGGCGACCGCGATATGATTTCACATGAAGGCGAAAAACAGTTTAAGCGGATGGAAGTATTCATTTCGTCAATGACTCCCGAAGAACGTAACAAGCCTGAGCTGATGAACACAAGCCGCAAAAAACGCATTGCAAAAGGCGCCGGAATGGATTTGGCCGAAGTTAACACATATATCAAGCAATTTGAACAAATGCGAATGATGATGAAGGGAATGCATGACATGAAAAGTATGTTTGGCAAAATGGGCGGCGGAATGCCTGCTATGGGCAAAGCCGGAAGCGGCGTTCCCGGATTGAATCCGAAAATGGGCAAGCATGCAATGAATAAAGCCCTCAAAATGATGCGACGGTTTAAGTAAATAAATTGAAAAATGTTAAAATGTAAAGAATAAATGCAAACGAAAAATTGGAAAGCTAATAAAAGAGTTAAAACCAAGCCGGAACATTAAATTAGCAAAGCTGTACTTGAAAGTGATCTTATAAAAGGCGGGTTAAGTGAAATAGTAAAATGTTTGCGGCAAATCAGATTTTCCAGCGTATTCGTTTATTAAATTTGTGATTAATATCCACCTTAAATCAAAGTGCTCTGATAATTGACTTGATGTTTTCGTCCGTAATCTTCAAAAGCGCAACCTGACGTGATGTATCGTCAAGCTCATTGTGGGCTTTCAAAACTTCAGCGGTTTTGACAATGATTGTCTGGTTGCTGCATTTCAGAAGTTCTCTTACTGCATACATATCGTGCGCAAAATCAAGTGCGGTGTAAACAAAAGGGCTATTTTCATTCAACTCCTGATTTACAAAGCAAAGAAGTTCTTTTTCATTGATGTGGCTTAAAAGCTTTTTAATGTCGAGAATTTCTTTTTTTGTTTCTTTGTCCTCATCGTAAAGATACTCATCATTTTCGGTAAGAGTTTCGAATTTTTCATGCGCATTCAAAAGCACAACTGCGGTTTTGCTGTCATCGGCGTGAACCATAAGCCTTTCAAAGATTTCGTATATCTCATAATCAAAAACAGACGAAAGCGGAATAATTTCCCCCAATCCGTTAATGATGTTGTTCAAAACCAGAAGTCCGTTTTCCAAATCGTTCTCTAAAATTGAGAAAATATCTTTGAGATACGGAATTTCAGCGGCGATATTTTCGGACATTGTGGAATTTCTCATTGTTTCGATAATAGGAGAAAGCGCACCTTGTCTGCCGTATGATGTGAGAAATTTAACAGCCTTTAACTTTTCAAATTCGTCTTCGGATTTAAGCTTTTCGAGCGCGTTCTGGTATGAAAATTCGTCTTTCATAGCGCCGAGCGCCGCTGCACAGTTTGAATTCAAAAACTCATCATCTGTTTGGGAATTTTTTCTCAAAAGTTCAATTGCCAGAGGGTCTTGAATGTATGTGAAGAATTTCGCACAGTAGGTTTTTTCGTCATTAGAACCGGCTTCAAAAATTTCGAGCATTCTGTCAGTCAAATCTTCGTCAGCATATTTTACGAGGGTAGAAATAATTACTTCCTCGTATGAGGGCGAATATATTTGCAGAAACGAAAGAATATTTTTGTAATTGGTTTCATTAATAGCGTTTGCAATCCTGTCGGAAACATTTTGCTTAACGAAATCAAAAAGGAAATCGTCTTTTGCAATGAGCGCCTTGAACATCTCAACGTCTGCCGTATTCACAAGATGACAGGCCGCGGCTTCAAAATCCTGTTTATTTTTGCCCGTAAGTTTTTTTATTAAATCTTCAACCATTTTCCCGCCTGCAAAAAGCTAGTCAAGATAGAACACGGTAATAACTTTGTGTCCTTCTTCAGCGTATTGAACCGCGTTGTGTAAAGTTTTACTTGTATGAGAAAGGAAACAGATTAACTGGTTGCAATCGTCGATAATTTCTCTGTTGCAGACGCGTGACGCATCGGCAAGCGTCATCATAGCGCGGTCAGCGTGTTCGATGATGTTTGGAACACCGATTAACTGGTCTTGAACATCGCTCGGCTGCTGGCCGATTGTTTGCGGAAGAATTACTTTTAATTTATCGGGATTAGCCTTCATTGCACCTCTGATAGCAGCGGCGTTTGTTCCTGAAGAACCGCCGGAAGTGATGATGGTGTTGCCCTGTCTTACAAGCGCTGTTGCAAGGGTTTCAATCATCTGTTGATGCGTAATCGGTAAGTTACGGCTTCCGATAATAGCAATTTTTTTGGCAGATTGTCTGATTGTTGCAAGTTCCTGAGCCAACTCGTCAACTGTATGCGGTGAATCCGCACTCACACTGTCCATATCATCCAACGGAACCATAATTGACGGCTGTTCATTATTTTTGTTGTCGTCAGAACCCATCACCATATTTTCTACGTCTGCCATTTTTCCTACTTTCTAAATAAATATACAATTGCAAATAATATTTTTTTCAAGTATGCTGATTATAACACAAAAATTTAATTTTGGGAATAGGGAGCATGGAAAATCTACTGGAAAATCTTAACAAAGAGCAGAAAGATGCTGTTCAAACAATCGCAGGACCCCTTTTAATACTGGCAGGCGCCGGCAGCGGCAAAACTAAAGTCTTAACAACACGTATTGCGTACCTGGTTCAAAGCGGCGTGCGTCCGAAAGACATTCTGGCCGTAACCTTCACAAACAAAGCCGCAAAAGAAATGAAAGAACGTCTTGGCAAAATTCTCGGCGAAAACACTGTTAAATACATGTGGGTCGGAACTTTCCACGGAATTTGCGGAAGAATTCTTCGCGAAAATATCGACAACTACAATTTCCAGTCAGGCAAAAAACTCGATAAAAATTTCACAATCTATGACGAAACTGATTCAAATGCTGTAATCAAGCAGGCTGTGAAAAAACTTAATTTAGATGACAAAGTTTATGCGCCGAAGCTTGTTAAATCAATTATTTCCAACGCGAAGAACAAAATGCAGGACGCATATACTTACGCAACTTTTGCGCGCGACTTCAAATCCCAAAAAATCGCCGCAATCTATGAAGAATACGAAAACACCCTCAATAACAACAACGCAATTGACTTTGACGACATGTTGATGCTGACCGTGAAGCTTCTGGAACAAAACGCGCAGGTTCGTGAATATTATTACAACAGATTTAAGCATATTCTGGTCGACGAGTATCAGGATACAAACCTTGCGCAGTATCGTCTGGTCAAAATGCTTTACACAAACAACACGGATTTCAACGCGGCGCCGGCGGCCGACCCGTCAAGCGCAAGCGAGCAGGAAATCGCTTTTGCCAAACGTTCGCTTTGCGTTGTGGGCGATGTTGACCAGTCGATTTATAGCTGGCGCGGCGCTGATTACACTATTATTTTGAACTTCCAGAAAGACTTCAAAAATACAAAAGTTATCAAGCTTGAACAAAATTACCGCTCAACCGCAAATATTTTGAACGTGGCAAACGCGATTATCGAAAATAACACAGAGCGCGTTGACAAAGTTCTTTACTCAAACAAAGGCGAAGGCGAAAAAATAGATTACTTTGAGGCACAGGACGAGGCGGATGAGGCAAACTTTATCGTAAGCAAAATCAAACAGAATTCCGGCGGCGATTACAATCGTTACGCAATCCTTTACCGCACAAACTCGCAGTCACGTGCGCTTGAAGAAGCCTGCATGGCAGCAGCCGTGCCTTACAGAATTTACGGCGGCCTCAAATTCTACGACCGTAAAGAAATTAAGGACATAATCGCGTATTTGAGATTGATTTACAACACGGACGACAGCCAGAGTTTCCGCCGTATCGTGAATGTGCCCAAACGCGCAATCGGCGACACAACGGTTAAAAATCTTCAGGAATACGCTGACAAATTCGATATTTCACTTTTTGAAGCAGCGCAAAGAATTGATGAGAACAACGACATTCCGCCGCGTACACGTTCAAAAATTAAAGATTTTGCGGAATTGATTTTGAAATTCAAAGACGCTGTAAAAAACTACTCTTTGCAGGAATTCGTTACTCTCGTAATCGAAAAAACAGGGTATCTTGCAGAGTTGCAGGCGCAAAACACACCCGAAAGCGAAGCCGACATTGAAAACTTGCAGGAACTTGTTAACGTTGCCGGAGAATACGAGCCTGAGGACATGGATAACATTCTTGGCGAATTCTTACAGCAGGTTGCACTTGTTTCAGACACCGACAACCTTGACAATATCGCAAACAATGTTACTTTAATGACGCTTCACGCGGCAAAAGGTCTGGAATTTCCGGTGGTATTCCTTGCCGGCTGTGACGAGGGGATTTTTCCGCACCAGAGAACGCTCAATGTACCCTCTGAAATGGAAGAAGAACGCCGCTTGATGTATGTCGGTGTTACGCGCGCAGAAGAAAAGCTCTATCTGACTTCTGCAAAACGCCGCCAGATGTGGGGTGAATACAAATATTACAACCCGTCAAGATTTATAGAAGAAATTCCGCGCCAGCTTCTTGAAACAACTTCTTTTGAAGGTTCAACAAGCGGCTCTTCAACTTTCCAAAACGCAGTTTCAAAAGCGCGCACAGGTGAGTCTAAATACAACTATGCAGCCGCACAAGCTGACAGTTACGGCTATATCAAACCTTCATCAGGTTTTGGTAAAGGTTTTGTGGCACCGACCAAAGGCCTTGCCTCTGGCGGAAAATCAAATTCAGGAAGCAATTCACAACAGCACAAATCAAATTACGAATATTCACAGCCTCAGCGTACTCCGGCACGTACGATTTTAGTTAAAAATAAGACAAACAAAGCACGCGACGAAGAAAAAGTAAAAGAGTTTTTCAAAGACAACGCCATAAAGAGAATGCTTGAAGAACGCAACAAGCAGCGTGCCGAACAGGAGCAGAAAGAACAGGAAAAGACAGAACGCGAGCAAAGCGCACCGCTTGTCGAATATGTTTTCTCTGAAGGCGAACGGGTTTTCCACGACAAGCTGGGAATAGGCCACATAAAAGAGGTTACGCAAATCGGCGACAGCATGATGTACACAATAGACTTCGGCAAGCAAGGCATAAAAGCCATGGACGCTGCCTACGCCAAGCTCAAAAAATTCTAGCACACATAGTATGCTCTTGCATATTGGAGATGTTATACAGAATGCGCTTTTACAAAAATTATGTATATAAAGTTGTTTATTTATAAAAAATTGTCTTGATATATTAAATAATTAAAAAATTTAAATTTTGATGTTTTATCTGGACGCTTCAGGATTTATGAATTTCCACAATGGATTGACAAAAGCTTAAAATCGGTTAATAACGGAAATATAATTAATAAGCTATCTTGTTAATTTTCTTCACTTTTTATGCTAAAATTAAGAAAAGAGGGTTAAGTATGGAATTAACTGAAAAAACTTTAAGCAGTGAAATCGTTTTCGACGGCAAAATAATGACAGTTCGCAAAGATGAAATTGAACTACCAACAGGTCACAAATCAAGCCGTGAAGTTGTTGAGCATTCGGGCGGAGTCGTAATTCTGGCGATTTGCCAAAAAGATGAAGAAGGAAAAATCCTTATGGTAAAACAATTCAGATATCCTCTTTCAGAGCCGCTTTTGGAGCTTCCTGCCGGCAAACTTGAAAAAGGTGAAGACCCCCTTGAAGCTGCAAAACGTGAACTTCATGAAGAAACAGGCTATGAAGCCGCAAAGTGGGAATATTTAGGATATATTTTCACATCCCCAGGCTACAGCAATGAAAAGCTTTACCTTTACAAAGCAACTGACTTGAACTTTGTCGGCGAATGCCCGGATGAAGGCGAAATACTTGTTGATTATCAATTCAGCGCCTCAGAAGTAAAAAAAATGATTAATTCAGGCGAAATTAGCGACGCCAAAACAATTTGTGCAGTTATGAGAGGGCTTTGCTAATGATTAAAATGATTGCAACCGATATCGATGGAACAATTTTAAAATGGAGTTATGACTACAGCCAGTGCGTAAAACAATGCATAAAAAGACTTGAAAACGCCGGCATAAAAGTTGTTCTTGTAACCGGCAGAATGCATTGTGCAGCCCTCGGGATTGCTAAAGAACTCGGGGTTACTACTCCGATTGTTTCTTATCAGGGAGGAATGATTAAAGAATTCTATAAATGCAATGATGTACTTTGCAGAAACGACATGGACCCTCACAGAGCAATGGAAATCATAGAATGGGCTAGGGAAAATGATGTTCATATAAATCTTTACATGGATGATGTGTTATATGTTGAACATGATACTGAAGTTGTCAGAAAATACACTGATGCAAGGTTTATTGACTATCATGTCTGTTCTTTTGATAATTTGGAGATTAAAAATGTAAATAAAATACTTGCAATTGACTTTGACAACCCTGAGCGCGTGACGGGCTGGGTTAACCAGTTGAGCCAAAAGTATCACGATTTATATGTAATAAAATCAACACCTTATTTTTGTGAAATCGCCGGACGAGAAGCTACAAAAGGAAATGCTGTTAAATTTTTACAAGACAAATGGGGTATTAAAAAAGAGGAAATACTTGCAATCGGCGACCAAGACAATGATATAGAACTTCTAAAAGCAGGTGGAATTGCCGTTGCTATGGGAAATGCAACTGATGAATTGAAAGCTTATGCAGATTACATTACTGACACAGTCGAAAATGACGGGTGGGTTAAAGCTGTAGAAAAGTTCTGCTTTGAAGACGATAAAAGTTCCATTTTCTCAAACAAAAACGAATAATTATTTTTTTTTAAAGTCAAAAGGTCAAACTATTTTAAAAGATTAATTAAATCAGTATTTTTACCGTAAAAATCATCTACCCATTTTGCAAAACACTCATCAGCTACTGCTTTTTGTGAAGCAGCAAGCTGCTGCGGGGTGTATTTTGAAACACAAGCCCATGTTGCATTTTCGAGCTGTGTGCGGTTGAGCCGGCCTTTTAAAGACGCAACGTATTTTGAGGTCTTTGCCTGTGGAATACCGCGCTGCAAAAGAGTTTGCTCTAAAGAATAGAACATTCCGCCTTCAAACCCGTCATAAAAGGCTTTCTTCTCATACGCCGAGTACTCGACAGCTAATGCAGACCCGCTAAAAATAACCAACGCCACAAACGAAACTATAAACTTTTTCATAAAATCACCTGATATACTCTTAATTCAATACTTTTAATTATAACATATAGCTAAACAATCCGCAAGCCTGTTAAAAGCTTGCGGATTAAAATTAATAAGATAAAAATAACTTTATCCTTATATCTTATGCGTAATCAGTGCATAAATATCGTTGAAAATTACAAAAATCATAAGCGCAATAAGGAACATAAACCCGGCCGTGCCTATTTTTTCAATAGTTTCTTCATCAAGTGGTTTACCGCGGAGTTTTTCAATCAGAAGGAAAAGCACATGCCCGCCGTCAAGCGCCGGTATCGGAAGAAAGTTCACAATCGCCAAATCAAGTGAAATCAAAGCCGCAAGAAGAATTCCCGGGAAAATCCCCTCGTCTTTAATCTTGTCGCCGCCGATTTTCGTAATCAAAATAACGCCATGAAGGTCATTGAGCGGAACTTTGCCTGTAAATATCTGCTTCAAGCCGTAAAGAAGAAGATATGTGTTATCATAAAGATATTTGCTGCTGCCTTTGACAATTCCTTTGAAATCTTTTGTCGGAATTATTATCTCATCAGTGTTGTATTCAATACCGATAAGCCCGTCTTTGTTGGAATATAGAGGGTTTAATTTTATAATTTTACCATCACGTTCAACTGTAATATTGATTGGATGAACATTATCAGAAATCGCATAAGCAATATCATTTAGAGAAACATTTCCGTCTGAAATAAAATACTTTTTGCCTTCAATTTCATTACGAAGCTTTTGCTGCGCGTCGCTGAGATTAATCTGTTTGTCCTTAATCTTTTCAAGCCCCATTATCTGGTCTTTGCTAAGCGAAATTGCAGATTCCGTGCCAACCTGCGGAAGTTTAACCATAACGCCTTCAGGAATAATTTCGTCCTGTTTAAAAGCCGTGTTAAGCTGTTTTAGTTTTTCATAATTCTGCGCAATATAAGTTTCATCGGCTTTTCCGTCAAACTTTCTGCTTAATTTTGCATAAGCCACAAGTCCATACGGAGAAGTGATTTTTGAACCGTTGATTTCGATTATTTTGTCGCCCGGTTTTAGGCCTGAACTTGAGATATATTCATTTTTTTCAGTATCTAATTTTTTAACCGAAACGTCGTATTTGCCGCTGGGAAGCTGCCCCCACAAAGCTGCGGTTAAAAATACAAGCACAAATGCCAGCACCACATTTGCAAACACACCGGCTGAAACTACAACCAAACGCTGATAAATCGGTCTGTTCATAAATCTGTCAGGAGAGTCGGCAGGAAGTTCTTCATCCTTTTCATCATCCGGAAACGCAACGTAACCGCCCAAAAGAAAAGCGTGAACAAGAACTTTGACATCTCCAACCTGACCTTCCCAGAGAGTAGGCCCTATCGGAAGCCCGAAACCAAACTTTGCAACCTTCATTTTGAAAAATTTAGCCGCAAGAAAGTGTCCGGCCTCATGAACCAGAATAAGTACACTCAAAAGAAGTATCATTATAATTATCGACATATTTCCCCTCGTCAGTTCTCTCTCTTAACTTTTAAATTATAGCATGGAAATAGGTTAAGTGAAAAGTGAAAAGTGAGAAGACCATTTTCTTTATGCTGTTAATGTGAAAGTTTAATGATATTCATATATAAAAAACAAATCTTATCGTCCTTACGATTTCCTAAAAACCGTAACGGACTTTTCACCTTTCACTTCTCACTTTTCACTTTTTATAATATAATAGAGTTATGGACAAAATAAATTTAGATGAAATTAACCGGCTGGTTGTTGAAAAAAAATTCGAAGAAGCTAAAGCAGAGCTTCTTAAATATAACCTTGATGAAGAAAAAGAACTTGATGCACTGAAACTTTTGGGGCTTTGCAACGTGAACCTTGAAAATTACAAAGAAGGCAAAAGCAACTTTGAAACAGTTGTAAAATACGACCCTGAAGATGCCTCAAGCTGGTTTTACCTTGCAAACTGCTATGACAATCTTAATGACCTTCTTCATGCAAAATCCGCTTACCTCAAAGTGATTGAACTTAGAGAAAACTTCCTTGACGCATACAAAAATCTCTGCATTTTATATGTAAAAAGCGAAGAACAGCAAAATGCAATTGACCTTGCCAAAAAAGCACTGGAATTTGAAAAAGAAGACTACACGCTTTATTACATTATAGGAACCGCCTATATGTCTATGAAAAACTTTCAGGACAGCGTAAAATATCTTGAAAAAGCTATCGAACTAAATCCGGAGCATTCACAGCTTTATAACAACCTCGGAACCTCATATATCACAATCGGAAAACTTGACAAGGCTTACAAAAACTTCCTAAAAGCCAGTGAATTTGACCCGAACAATTCAATCACATATTTTAATATAGCCTCAATTCTTCAATTGAAAAATAAGCACAAAAAAGCTTGTGAATATTTTGAAAAAGCTTACGCAATCGACCCGGAAGACAGTTATCTTGTGGCACTTGCACTTTCTGAGACCAAATGCGGTAAATTAGACAGTGCAATAGCACATTACAAAACCCTTATCAGCCGTCATCCGGAAAAAGACATTTACCAGTACAATCTTGCCTGCTGCTACGAAATGAAGGAAGATTACAACTACGCAATCGGAATTTTAGCGCATCTTGTTATGCTTAACCCTAAATCCGTCTCAATGGCGCAAAAGCTTGCCGGTTTGTATCTCAAAACAGGAAAACCTGCAGCCGCAAAAGACATTTACGAAAAAATTCTTCTTCAAGGCAATGTGAATGAAGATTTGTATTACGATTTTGCTCACGTATGCCTTTTGATAAACGACACGGACAAAGCAGAAAAAATTCTTAAAAAAGTTATTGAATTAAACCCTGAACATGCACAATCACACAAGGATTTGGGTGTTATCTATTTAAGCAAAAGACTTTTTGATTATGCAAAAGACGAGTTTGAAACTGCTTACAAACTTGCGCCGGAGAACTTCTCAATAGCGTTTGAATATGCAAATTATCTTCATGCAACAACGGAATTTGAGAAAGCTGACAAAATGTATGCAAAAGCACTTGAGCTTGAGCCGGAAAACCGTGATGCTCTAGCATTTTCCGCACTTAACAAACTCCATACAAAAGATTTTGACAACGCTTTAGAACAAATCAACAAAGCAGTTGCGCATTCTGTTCACAACGGATTTTTGCTATACATAGCCGGAAAAGTCCGATTTGCAATGAAAGATTTTGAAGGCGCAAAAGACTTCCTGATAAAATCCTATGAGCTCGAACAGGTCGAAGATGTGGAAAACCTTCTTGGCTTCTGCTACTTTGAACTCGGCAACTTTGCACAGGCAAACGTGATTTTCGAAAACCTTCTCAAAACAAATCCCGGCAATATAAATCTTTTGCTGAACCGCGCAAAATGTCTTGAAAATATGGGTGATAACACGTCTGCACTTCAGGCTTTAGAAAAACTTGTGGAGATTTTCCCTGATTGCGAAGAAGCTCATGAAATGATAAGAAGACTTTCTTAACGCATTTTGATTTTGTTTTTCAGACTATTAACTTTTGTAACAATATTCCTTTCATGGTTTAAAGTTTAACGGCAGAAATACCGTTAACCATAACAAAGAAATGTTACTAAGCTTAACTGAAAGGAAATCGGGCAGCAAATGGGATTGGCAGCATCACAAGCAAGATTTTTAGCCATAACCGCAAGAAAGGCAAACTGTGAATTTCAATCTATGCAGATTGCACAGGAAAAGCTGTCGACTACCCGCGAGCTTGAAAGAGCAACCGAAGAATATCAAAGTTCCTTAAATAAAACAAAACTAGTCTGGGATCCGGACGGAAGCGGCGAAAACGCATTTGATTTAAGCTATGACTTAATGATGCGTCCTTCTGCTGTAAATAATTATACCCCATATCTTATGACAACAAGGGACGGAAGAATTGTTCTTGACAGTAAAATGGCTGCTGCGGCACGTCAAGCCGGTATTCCAGAAGGTGGTTGCGAACGAAGCGCAGAACTATATGAAAAATTTCTTAATCAAATGGTTAAAAATGGCGGCATGAGTGAAACTTCTGCTGCAGTATGTAAATCAATGGACTATGAGAAAGATTTCAAAAATGTTGGTTTAGGCGGTCCAATGCTTGACAAAACTCAAGCTTCTGAAATGGGTATCAATGACCTGATTGCCTATATTGACAATACTATTTCAAAATCCGGCACCGGTGCTGAAAAAGAATTAGCTGATGCTTTACAGTTTGAATTCGGTGTGGATGACAAAGGTAATTCAACTCTTGATTTACAAACTGTAATTAAAGATAAAGGTTATTCTAATTCGAACTATTTTCTTGTTAACGGCAATAAAACAACAGATACAAACTTTACTTTCTCAGACTTGTTAACAAGCGATATCACATTTGCAAGAACAGGCGATAAAAATTCTACAAAATGGTGGAAAAAAGTTCTTGCTGGTGTTATGTCAGCTTTCGCCGGCGGTTTTGGATTTATGACATACGGTGGTCTTAAAGGCCTTTTAGGCGTTGACAAGGGCGGATATCCGGAAGGTTATACCGAAGCAGATATTGCTTTATTTGAATTTTTAGACCAAATGTTTACTGCCTTCTATGAGCTTATTGATGTTGAAAGCGGAGGCGAAGCAGCTGAACAAGCATTCCAATACGCAATTCAGGAAACTCTTGCACTGCTAGCCGGATGTAAAGATTTAGGAAACCGAAATCATTCAACTGATGCATTTAATGATGCCGTAAATGAAGCAGATAATTACAACGGATGGGTCCAAAAAAATGCAAATAAAGATAAAAACTATGGCACACAAGCGATAAGCTTGTCAAACCTTACCGAATCCTTTATGACTTTATATGCACAAGGTATCAATGGATATGATGACACATATTATATTAATAAACCAAGTAAAAAATCTAATTACGTAACAGACGATCCTTATTACATGTGGACTGTAAAAAATCCTAATGCAAATACTGCAATGGACATGTATATTAACGAATTCTACAGCGCCTTGTTCAACAATATATGCCAGAGCGGATGGACAGAAGACCCACAGATTGATGACAATGAATACCTTGGAAATACTTTGAAAAATGCTAGATACTTTATTGCCTCATTAAGTACAGACAACTACTATTACCAAGACAAATATATGGATAATTCCTATGTTGTTGAAGTAACAGATGAAGATGCAATCACTCAGGCTGAACTTGCTTATACACAGAAAAAGAGTAAACTTAATTACAAAGAAGAAAGACTAGAACTTGACATGAAGCAGCTTGACCTTGAAATCTCATCACTAACAACCGAATATGATACCGTCAAAAACCTCATAAACAACAACGTGGAAAAAACCTTCACAATGTTCAATTCATAAAATAGTGTGGCTAAAAGTCAAAAGCATTACGTCATTGCGAGGACGAACGCCAATGAGGACGCGGCAATCCCAAATGCATATTGTTTAAAACTCGACTTTTAGTCATCACACTATTAAACCTCTTTATAAGTTTTGAAGTGTGTTTTGCAGACTTCAGAAAGCCTTTCGCGGCCATATTTAGAGATAAAGTCTTTTGCCGCATCTTTAACCTGTGCAGCACAGCCTTTCGGGAATTTCACACCGAATTCAGCCTCCATTGCGGCAATTTTATGTACAAAAGCCGCTCTCGCAAGGATTGAAGCCGCAGCAACAGCAATATCGCTTTCTGCCCTTACCATTTGTTCTAAACGTATTGACTGGCCTTTTTTCATCAACGCGGATTTAATCAGTCCTTCGTCGCCAAACTGGTCTGAAAGAGCATATTCACATTCTTTTTTTTCAAGAATATTTTCAATCGCACGCGCATGTCCCCAGGCAAGAAGTCTGTTAAGATTTTTAATGTTGGAATAAAGTTCGTTATATCTTTTGTTCGAAATTACAATAACCGTATGCTCCGCATTTGCCTTAATCTGCGGTTCAAGTTCAAGGATTTTCTTGTCAGAAATCTTTTTACTGTCTTTAATTCCGAGTTTCAGGAATAACTCAGACCCGCGCTCATCAACAAGCACACCTGCAACACAAAGCGGCCCGAAAAAATCTCCTTTTCCGGATTCATCAACTCCGATATGAGGTATAAAATCAAATTCATTCATTAGTGTAAACTCTCCGGAACTGCCATTGGTATAGGAACAGGAGCTTTCGGCACTGCCTGCTGCGCCGGCTGAGGTGCAGGCTGCGGCTGATTTTTGGGAGCTTCTGTTTGTGACTGTTTGAAGTTTTTAACAACATCAGAAGGAGTTACTGCCGGTTTAATATTCTCCTGCTGCGGCTGAGTTAGTTCTTCTGCTGGTTTTTGACTTTCAACATTTTCTTCCTCAGCTTTTGGTTCTTCACGTTTAACTTCTCCGCTGGGTTTATAAGGTTTAAGTTCAACTTCCGGATAATCGAAATCCGCGTTTTTGTACGGTTCAGTTGCAACCTTCATGATATCACGCCAAATTAGAGCCGGAACAGTTCCGCCCTGAACTGATTTGAAGTTGTCAGTGTTGTCATCGTTTCCAACCCATACGCCGGTAACAACATTTGGCGTATATCCGATAAAGCTTGCGTCTTTGTAGTCATCGGTTGTTCCGGTTTTGCCGGCTGCGGGTTTGCCTATATTTGCAGCTGCACCGGTTCCACTTTTGATTACGTTTTTAAGCATTGCAGTCATAACAGCAGCTGTATTATAACTTAACTGATGGGAAGCTTTTGCTTTCGGAGCACGGTACACAACTTTTCCGCGTGAAGTTTCAACGCTTTCGATTGCATAAGGCTGGACGACATAACCGCCATTTGCAAAAGCACCGTAAGCTCTTGTAATTTCATATAATTTAGTTCCGTTTGAACCGAGTGCGATTGTATAATCGTATTCAAGCGGAGTTGAAATTCCAAGAACTCTTGCAAGCTGGATTACAGAGCGGACTCCGACTTCTTTAATCATTCTTGCGGCACAAACATTTGAAGAAAGCATTAATGCTTTATAAACAGGAATTTTACCTCTGTATTTGTTGCCGTAATTTCTAGGCGACCAGTCGCCAAGTGTAACTGGTGAATCGTCAATCAAATCATTCGGGTTGATACCTTTTTCAATAGCCGCCGCGTAGACAAAAGGTTTAAATGCAGACCCGGGAGGTCTTACGGCCTGAACGCGGTCGAATTGACTTTTTGTATAATCTTTCCCGCCAGCATAGGCCAAAATTCTTCCGTCAATCGGGCTGAAAGAGAAAACCGCCGCCTGTTGATTATTACCTTTTAGGCCGTAAGCGTTAAGGTTTTTGATAATTGCTTCGTTTGCTTTTTGCTGGGTTTTGAAATCAAGTGTTGTTACAACTTTATAACCGCCTTGTGAAATATCTGTGTCGTCAAATCCGAGTTTTTCAAGTTCAGCCATAACCAAATCACAGAAATAAGGCGCTTTATTTGTTGTGTAATAACGCGGCATTGTACTTAGTTTAACTTTTGCTTCTTTGGCTTTTTCGTACTGGTCTTTGTCAATATAACCCATTTTGTACATTCTTAAAAGCACCTGGTTACGTCGTTTTATAGCCAAATCAAGATTGTTGAACGGCGAGTAAACCGATGGCGCCTGCGGAAGACCTGCAATCAGAGCAAGTTCCGGCAAGGTAAGGTTTTTAAGTTTTTTGTTGAAATAAATTTCAGCCGCGCCCTCAACGCCGTACGCGCCGGAGCCAAGGTAAACGTTATTCATATACATTTCCAAAATCTGTTCTTTAGAAATAGTTTTTTCAATTCTTGCTGCGATAACAAGTTCTTTTAACTTTCTATCAAAGGTTTTTTCATTTGAAAGGAACAGAATTCTTGCAAGCTGCTGTGTAATTGTGCTTGCACCCTGAACAAACTTTCTTGCCAGAAGGTTTTGGACAGTTGAGCGCGCAAGCCCGTAAATATCATAACCGTGGTGTTTATAAAAATTCTTATCTTCAGTAGCAATTAGGGCGTTAATAAAATCCTGCGGAACTTCTTTAATATCAACACGCGAATATGTGTATGCAGTAAAGGTTTTGATAATTTCGCCGTCATGTGCGTGGAATTTAGTTACAATATTGGGTTTAAATCCGTCAAGATTATTGATTGGCGGAAGGGATGAAAGATAAAGGTTAAAAGACACTCCTGCTGCCAGAACAAACGCTATGCCTAGAATTAAAGTTATTCTGACACTTCTCAGAAATCCGTTTTCTTTTTTGATAATATTTCTTTTTGCTGCCGCCTTATCTGAATTTGAGCGTTTTATCCTTACCATTTGTATAAATTATCCCTTCTTATTAACTTATAGAATTTTAGTATAAAATTAATATATAAGCAAGTTTTGCAACAATTTAGGTTATAATACTGTTATGTTTGACTTTATATTTTCGATAATCAACGAAATCCGCTCATATTTTGTGCCTGAGAAAACCGTTTATGAAGTAACCGGCGAATGCAAAAAATGCGGCAAATGCTGTAATTACATGTACAGCGTTGACACTTACACTGAAAAAGAATTCAAAATTATGCAGTTTTTATTTCCGAAATACAGAAGGTTTTACATTAAGGGCAAGGATGAATTCGGAAACTTCATATTTGCCTGCAAACTTGTAACTCCGGAAGGCTTATGTTCGGATTACAAAAGGCGTCCTGCCATGTGCAGGAATTACCCGGCAAAAAGGATTTACTTTCCGGGAAAACTTCATGAAGGCTGCGGATACAAAGTCAATATCAAAAAATTTGAAGATTATTTATCTGACAGAATGCAAAAATAAGTTATAAAATTGCAAGTTTACAATTTGCCATAAAAAATTTTTTATATAAAAATATTTTTATGAAACAAATTCCTGAAAAAGCAAAAAACGAACTTGATAAACTTTTACAAGGCAACAAAAACTTTGTAAACGGCACTCCGACTGCGAAAAACATGTGTCTTGAAACCTTAAAAAAATACGCGTTTCATCAGGAACCTTATGCGGTTGTGTTGACCTGTTCGGATTCGCGTGTGGTGCCGGAAATAATTTTTGACTGCGGAATAGGAGAACTGTTTGTTGTACGCGTTGCAGGAATGACGACAGGGCCGAATGTTGTTGAAAGCGTTGAATATGCCGTCAAAAAACTTCAAGTTCCGCTTTTAATCCTTTTAGGCCATGATGACTGCGGCGTTATGAAATATGCAAAAGAACATTATCCGGAACCAATGAGGGAATTTTCATCAATTTTAAAATGTGTTTATCCGGTTTTGGACAAAAAGGAAGATATTTCCTGCCACAACTTTTTTGCGCAGGAGCATACGCGCTGGGTTGAAGATTATTTAATGAAGCACTCGGTCATAACAAACGAAGCTGTCAAAAACGGAGATTTATACATTGCAAAATGCCACTTTGACCATTCAACAGGCCTTGTGGAATTGATATAAGAGTATAAAAGCGAGCCGCATGCAGCGTACTTTCTTTAAAATTTTCATTATTTTGGAAGATTTTTGAAATAATCTTTATCAGTAAGCGCCCTGTAAGTACATGCTGCACCGTTATATTGTTCATTGGACAAAACTGAACAGTATTTTGTTTCATCTTGATAATCTGAGCCTTTCACACCCATAGGAATAAGCATTCCTTTTTTATCAATCTGAAACATAAACAAATCATGCCCAAAGCGGTTAGGATTTTTGTTTAAGCCGTTTACATCAACACTAATATACATTCTGTTAAGATGGACAGGATTTTCAACTAAAACAAGGCTTCCGTCGTTAAGCACGAACTGACCGTCATCAAAATACCCTGTGGATGTAATTAACTCACCCGAATATGTTCTGTAAACAGTGTTTGCCGAGCCAAACTTAAGGCATTTAGAATGGCCGGCCATACCTTCAGGATTTCTAAAATTACCGCAATCATCTATAACATTCAAATATTTCTTTAATATGTCGTTAAGAATTATTTCTTTTTCAGGCAGAACTCTTTCGCCAGTTTCGGCCTGATACATATTCAACGCCTGCCCCAAAACCGAATAACTCCGTTTTAAGCCGGCCTCAAGCTGTTTATTACGGCTGTTGTTAATTACTGCTGGCAGAGTCATTGCAGCGACAATCCCGATTACCCCTAGAGTAATAAGGACTTCTGATAATGTAAATGCTTTTTTCATATTGACCTCAAGTTTGGTATTTATATTATATATTTTATTAATATATTGGTCAATAAGAAAAAAGATTTTGGGTTGATTGCTTACAGGAGCACTATTTGCAGCTGCCCCCCCCCCCCGGAAATTCAATCATAGTCTGCTTTTTCATACTATTAGCTCCTTTTAAATTTACTTCTTTAACTTTTTTATTATAACAAATTAAAAAAAAAATACAACAAAAAAGCCCTGAATTATCAGGGCTAAAAAACTAATGTTTTCCGTTTGGCTGCGGTTTTAAGTCTTTCATATCATAAGATTTTTTATCATTGTGTCCGTCGGAAAAAGATTTTGAATGCTTTTTATCATCGTCAGAGTTTTCACAAATCATACAAACACTGCTTTCAAGAATTTCATCCGCATCAAATTCGCATGAGCCGCCTTTGTTTTTATTCTTGAAATTTTCGATAAATTTGTCAAGCGTGCCGTTTTTCTTCATAATCATTGCGGCTATGCTTGCGCTTGCGGCTCCTGCAAGGATAATTCCTGCAATAATTTTTGCTATTTTATTCATTTATTTCTCCTTTTAAGTTTCTAAAACTCTATCATCTCAACATCCTGCATGTTTCGGTAATCGTCGGCCGAAACAGTATCGGGCGCCTGAGCGTTTTCTTCAAGACCTTTTTCAACAATATCAGGTGCTTTTTTTGCAAGTTTGTCAGCAGCGCATGTAATATCACGGCCGGCAGAAGCTATCATAAGTTGAATTGTTGTTTCGGTAGGAGCACCTTCTTCACCGACAATTTCTTGAACCTCATAGCTTGCCCAGTCGTCCGGGAGTTCATCAATGGTTGTGTAACCTTTTCTTTCAGTTCCGTCAAGACGTTTGTCAGCTTCGTTTAAAAGTACATCAGCAACATATTCTTTCTGGCTTTCAAAGTGGCACGGAAGAACTACTTTGTCACCAATAATTTCTTCAGGGTCGCGTTTTTCATGTTTTTTAATCAAGTCGGCAGCTATACGTAAATGTTCAAGTTCAAAGGCAAGAAATTCTTCCCAAATAAGTTTCAACTGGTCATCCTGCTCATCTTTATAGCAGTTAAAATATGTACAAACTTCAGTAAATTCGTGTAAGAGAAGTTTTTCATACATTGTTTCAGTGGGGTCAATCAAAGATTCATACATTGAAACATGTTCTTCTTCAACGTCGCATATTTCCCCAAAAGTTCGGCGTAAATCATCATTACCATACATCATTCCATGTTCGGCGTAGAAGTTATGAGTTTGCTGCTCTCCTGCAACAAGAGTTAAAATATTAACTTTTGTTTGCGGGTCGGCAGTTTCTTTGTCATAATGATTGCGCAATCTCATTTTGTTGTCGTTGTGATGGTTTTGAGTCGGGCGGCTTACAAGAACGTCTGTTTGTTCTTGAATTATATCGTTCGGGTCAATTCCGTGCATCATATAAGCCCATTGGCTGTATCTGTAAAGGTGGTCAAAGTCTTCTAACAAACCGAAGTTAAAAGTTTCTTTAACATAATCATCAGGTTCATTTTGTGCAAGCCAGGCAGTTAGATCAACCGCAACCTGCTCATAACCTAAAGTTGTTTCAAGAACAGATTGTTCGGCAGGTGTCATCCAGTTTACGGTTGTTTGCTGCATATCTTCAATTCTGCGCGATTCTGCTATAATTTTACAAACTTCTGGGTCAGGACAGAATCTTGCAAACGCATGTTTGAAATTCCATGCTTCAACTTCAATCCCGTTCATTAAAATTTGTCTTGTTCTTGTATAACAATCAACTTTATGTTTGTCAAACGGTCTTTTTACGATATCGTACCAGCTTCTGAGCTGTTTATCGAGTGAAATTCCTTTTTCTTTTAATGGATTAAATGTCATATTCGTTTCCTTTCTTTTTTATTTTATGGATTTTGACCATAAAAGACTTTTCAAAATTATTTATCTAACGCATAGGCGAATAATTCACCTGCTTTTCTGTTATATTCAATACCATCCGCATGAGTGAAAAGATTGTACCAATGACTTTCCGGAGTTCCATCAGTTGAGTAAGACGGATTTGTCATCATCAGCAAATGTGTGTTTGTATCATATCTGAGCGGGAATAAATCTTCCATCTGCATAAAACTCGGAAGTTTGTCACTGGCAAATTCAAATCCAAAAAGCGAATTGCGAATTCTTTCTAATCTAACTTCATAAGGCGTTCCGCCTTCGGTATTGTCATTTGAAACCTCAACACCCGGCGCGTATTCGCGGCTGTATTTAAGTTTTTCCGACCAATCCTTCACGGCAAAATAGTTGTCAGGATTGATGAATGCAGTTCCCGCAGTCAATCCGAGATTTTTATAACGGTCAAAGTCGCCCGAACTTTTTTCACCGACAAAACTAAGCGTTGTCATGCCAGAGCGTGAACGGATTTCGTTCAAAATATACTGCATTTGACCGTATTCGGGCAAATCGCCGACGCCAGTGTAATTTTCACAATCATAACCACCGATATGTTTTGCCGAATCAATAAAAATTGCTTCAAAGCCGAGTTTGCAAAGTTTGACACACTCATTAATCCAAAGTTCCTGATGTTCCGGATTGCACCAGTTGAAACCTTCGTCCTCGCCGTCACTATGTGCAATTTTCATCTGGTCAGCAGAAATCACAACGCGAAAACCTGTTTTCAAGCCTCTGAAATGCGCCAAATCATTAAAAGCATTCCATTGTTCTTCGGGTTTCACCTTATCATAAATTGAAAAATCAATAATATTGTTACTGTAACCCGCGTTCAGGCGGACTCCGTAGATGGAATTTTCTTCCAAACCCTTGTTATAGCCATCCCCGAAAATATTCGGCCAGATTTGCGATAAGATAACGCAGTTTGCCCAGCTTTTTGCAGAGGGCGGAATTGCGGGAAGCATTTTCATCGCGCTGATAATACCGCAGCAACAGTGCTCATTATTCATTCGTGCTATGGCGCGGTTATTAATTTCAATATAATTTGCCAGACGCCCCCAGTTGTCGCCATAATTTGGACTTTCAATATGTTTAGGAAAATCGTGAAAAAATTCCTGGCATTCGCAAAGTGAAACAATTGAATCCACTGTGCGTTTAAAAGTTCTTGTCAAAAGTTCGGACGGATGAACGCCCGCAATCCATTTTTTGCGAAAGCCTTCCCCCACAGCCTGAAAATAATGCTGTTCCGTCCACTTGTCATAATGAAGTTTTGCACTGCCGCTTTCGGCAATCAAAAGCTTCTCGACCGGTGTCAATTCTTCTTGTTCAAAATTCATAACCATAAGTTTTTTATAAAAAACTCCGCAAAATTTTTCATTCCCCCGCAAGGTTAAGATAATTTAATTAAAAATTAACATCTTTTCGAAATTTTGGTGTTAAAATTAAATCAGGTAAGAAGAAAAGGAGTAGAAAAATGATTTCAGAAAAATTAGAAAAAGCATTTAACGACCAAATTAACAAAGAACTTTATTCAGAATATTTATACCTTTCAATGCAGGCGTATTTCGAAAGATTGAACCTCAAAGGCTTTGTAAACTGGATGAACGTTCAGGTTCAAGAGGAACATGCTCATGCAATGGGTATGTTTAATTATGTTCACGAACGCGGCGGAAAAGTTGAGCTTGAAGCAATTGACAAACCGCAGGTTGAATGGAACTCACCGCTTCACGTGTTTGAAGAGGTTCTGAAACATGAAGAATTTGTTACTTCAAGAATTAATGCGCTAATGGATGTTGCAGAAGAAGTTAAAGACCGTGCAGCGCTTTCCTTCCTTGACTGGTATTTGAAAGAACAGGTTGAAGAAGAATCAAATGTCGGCGGCGTGCTTGCAACCTTGAAACTTATCAAAGACGACGCAAAAGCCTTGTTAATGCTTGATAAAGAACTTGCAGCAAGAACTTTTGTTGCACCGGTAATCGGTTAAAATAATTCGTTCAATAAGAAAAATAAAAGAGATTAGCTAAGCTACTAATCTCTTTTTTACAATTATCGTATAAAATGATGAAAGCCACCGTCAAAAGAGATTAGCGGCTTTGTTGTATAACCCCGCCCCTGATTTTCAGACGTTCGGCTGGTGCCTCACGTCGAAAATCTTCCCCTCCCGCAAGGGGTGGGGAGAGATTACATCGCCCGTTCCAAGCGCCTCATACTAATACCGAGGCCACCACACCTGTTTCCTGCACAAGCGCCACTGGTATGACAGACCCAATATGTAAGAGCACACTTCATGTGCAAACAGTGACGGTAGTAAACACTCGTCAAAAGACATATCTTCTTACAAGCGCCTCATCTAATAACGAAACTACAACACCTAATTCCTGCACAAGCGCCACTGGTATGACAGTTCCAATACGTAAGAGCACACTACGTGTGCCGCCTGTCAGTAACTTTTATTAGATGCCAGCCAAAGGGTGAAAATACAGGGTTGGAAACCTCGCCGACCGGAAGTGAAAAGGCTTTGTTTTCAAATTCCGGCACCATCTGGCCGCGGCCAAAATAACCCAAATCACCGCCGCGCTGCCCTGACGGACATATCGAATAAAGCCGTGCGTAATATTCAAAATCGCCGCCATTGTCAATTTCTTTCTTTATCTGCATTGCTTCATTTGCAGTTTTTACAAGAATGTGGCTTGCGCGAACCTGTGTGACTTCTTCGCCCGCAAATACAGCGGAAGTTAACAACATTAGTGTTAAAAATATTTTTGAAATCGTTTTAATCATAGCTTTATATTACACCAAATAAATAAAATCGCAATTAGCAGCCAAGCGAATCTTTAAATTTTTACATTTTCCATTTTTCGGATATAATATTTTTGCAAATCTTTAATGAGGATTTTTACTTGAAGAAAACAATTTTAGTTATATTAGCATTAATTCTCAGTGCGCAAAGCTCATTTGCGATTGAAGATATTAAAAAGGTTGATATCAAGCAGGCAATCGAAATTGCCAGAGAAAACAATCTTGATATTTTGTCATCAAGAATGAATGTTGACATTGCAAAAAACGACATTAAAAGTGCAAACAGACTTCAAAATCCGGAAATAAATCTGTTTTATTATTTTGGACGTGCAGGCAAGGGAAATCCGCAGCAAATCGGCGCAACAGAGCTTATAGAACTCGGCAAACGCGGAGCAAGGAAAAATCTTGCCAAAAGCAATCTGAAACTTGTGGAAAACCACCAGGAATACAACGAATTTGACTTGCGGATGGATGTTCGCGAGGCTTACATAAATCTTGTTGCGGCAAAGACAGTTTTAAACAACATCCGCACGCAGCAAAGGCTTCTGGAAGAACTTGTGGAGATTGCAGACAAAAAAGTTAAAGCAGGTGAACTTCCGGAAATCGACCTTATTCAGGCGAGAATTACGCTAAACCAAATGTTTACGCGTGTGAATACAGCCGCAATGACAGTAAAAGCAAAAGCCATTGAATTTAATAAAGTTATCAACAACAAACTGGAAAATTACGACAGCATTGACGATTTTTTCCCGGATGCAGACGATTTTTTGGCGATGGTGACACCAAAATCCAATTCGAAAATTCCTGATTTTAATTCGATTGCGGAAAGCGCTCTGAAACAGCGTGCTGATTTGAAAATTGCAAAACAACAGGTTGATGTGGCGCAAAAAAATCTTTCAGTGGTTGTCAGACAACGAATTCCTGATTTAGAATTAAACGGCGGCTATGCATACCAGACAAAATCGCTTTCTGATGACGGAACCTTCCGTGCAGGGGCTTATGCAGGTTTAAACCTTGTTAATCTTCCCGTATTTTACAATTATTCGCCCGAGATTAAAAACGCAAAACTCAAAGTTGAACAGGCGCAGTTGAATTACGAATCCGTCGAAAACAAAGCTTTGAAAGACCTTTACAGAAGTTACGAACAATTTTTGACGGCAAAAGAAAACTTGAATTTTTACAATGAAAAACTTGTGAAAGATTCTGATGAAATGATAAAAATTTCAAAAAAGGATTACGAAACAGGCAAAGCGAATTTGACATCTCTAATCGTAATGGAGCAGTCTTACGAAGAAATTCTTGAAGGCTGTACAAATGCGACGGCCGAGTATTACAAAAGCTGGATTGAATTTTTGCGGGAAGCCAACACAGAAGACTTCAACCTTGATACGGAATCCATTTAAACAACTTTTGATTGAAAAGAGGAGAAATGCAAAAAGGCGCAATATTTGATTTAGACGGAACTCTTTTGTATACGCTTGAGGATTTGAAAGAAAGCGTGAATTTTGCACTTGCAAAATACGATTATGCGCCGCGTACGCTTGAGGAGGTAAGGAATTTTGTCGGAAACGGCGTCAGGCTTTTAATGGAGCGGGCAGTTCCACAGGGTGCTGAAAATCCTGATTTTGAAGCCATATTAAAATGTTTCAAAGAGCATTATGCAGAAAACATGTACAACAAAACTAAACCCTTTGACGGGATTTTGGAGATGCTGGAGGTTTTGCAAAAACGCGGTTACAAAATCGGAGTTGTGTCGAATAAATTCGACAAAGCGGTAAAGGAATTATGCCGGAAATACTTTTGCGAACGAGTTGAAGTTGCAATCGGCGAGGATGAACAGCACGGAATACGCAAAAAGCCGGCTCCGGACAGCGTTTTCAAGGCAATGGAAATTCTTGGCTGCGACAAAAATTCGACATATTACATCGGGGATTCGGAGGTTGATTTAGAAACCGCAAAAAACAGCGGTTTGAAAAGCATAAGCGTCACATGGGGTTATAAAGACCGTGAATTTCTGCTTTCGCATGGAGCCGAAAATATAGTGGAAAAACCGCGTGAAATTTTGGAGATTCTTCACTGAGGTTTAAATTATTTTTTCACAAATTCTAATTTGTAACCAAGAACATCACCCAAAAATTGGGCTTCATCATATTTCATTGTGCCTTTGTTAAGTTTTTGGGAAATCCCATCTGCTGTAAATTTTTTACTGGAAACTTCGTTTGCCTTTTCGGCTAAAGCCTTAATTGTCAAACATTCCTTTAATAATAACACTCTTAAATCTTCGTTGATACTCATAAATTATTTTTTCACAAATTCTAATTTGTAGCCTAGGACATCGCCCAAAAATTGCGCCTCCTCGTATTTCATAGTTCGATTGTTTAGCTTTTTATAAATTCCATCGGCGGTATATTTTTTGCCCGAAAATTCCCCAGCTCTTTTTGCAAGTTCCGGTACACTAAGATTTTCCTTAACCAATAAGATTTTAATGTCTTCCTTTATTCCCATAAATTTATACTTTACTTATGAACGCCAAGTCCCATGCCGCAAAACTACTATCCAAGCTTTTGAATTAACATCAGAATGTTTTCGCCAAGATTTTTCATGTTTGCCATTGCTTCCGCGTCGTTTACGACTTCGCCCTTGTCGCGGCCAAAGCCCAAATTCCAGTATGTAGACCCCGGAATTATCATCTCTGACATTAACATCATGTGATGAAGGCTCGCCTGAATTGAAGTTGCGCCGCCGCGCCTTTGTGCAATTACTGCCGCTCCGACTTTGTGACGGAAAAGCTTTCCGTTCGCAAGCGCAACCACGCCTGCGCGGTCAATCAAAGCCTTCATTTCAGCCGTCATGTCAGAAAAATACGACGGCGTGCCAAAAATTATTGCGTCTGCTGAAAATAAGTCCTCCAGCAAATCATTCAAAATATCGTCTGAAAATGCACATTTTCTGTTTAATAATTTCTGGCAAGCCCAGCAGCCGCGGCAGCCATGAATATTTTTCCCGCCGATTTGAATAAGTTTTGTCTCAACACCGGCCGCTTTCAAAGGTTCAAGAACCGCGTTAAGCATTATTTCCGTATTTCCACCCTTGCGCGGACTTCCGTTTATTGCAACAACTTTCATTTTTGCCCTCGTCTCTATAAAATGTATTCCATCAAATAATCATCCATTTCATAACCGTTTCCAATACGTGTTACCAATGCATGATGAGTCTTAAAACCCCATTTTTCATATATCAAAATGGTTTTAAAGTTTTGTTTATTAACAGTAAGTCTGATTTTTGAAAAACCGTTTTCTTGCGCAAGTTTTTTAATGTATTCAAAGGCAAATTTGCCAAAACCCTTGCCACGGTAGTCTTTCTTTATATAAAGCTTGGAAAGGAAGAAATATCCTTCCTCAGGCGCAACGCCAAAGTATCCGATTTTCTCGCCGTTTTCTACAAGAAAATAATAACTGTAATTTTCTCTTTCAATTTGCTCTGTCAGAGCCAATTCTGATTGAAATTTGTTTACCATGTAATATATCTGGCCCAAAGTTAATATCGAATGCCAGTATTCAAACCAAATTTCTTTAGCAAGTTCCGCAAGTTCTTTAATCTCATTTACTTCAACTTTAACAATATCTGTCATTTTCCTCTAATTCCATTCTGCATTAATTAAACATAAATCATCGCCTGTTTCAGCGTTCTTTAGTACATGTAAGGTTCGGGTATCACTTTCAAACTCAATTTGTGAAAGAATTTTGCTGCCGTATTTTATCTCTTTTTTGAAAACTATATCAAGGGCTTTCAAGTAATGGCTGCTCCTAAAGTCAAAACCTAAAGGTTCAAAAGCCCAGATAATATAATTGCAGTTGTTTGCGTGTTTATTAACATCTATATCATCATAACGTATTTCGAACAATTTTTCAATATTTATTTCAGACGGGTGCTGAATTTTTGCAAAAACCAAATCTTCTGCCTGCTTTTCATAAAGCGGCATGTTTGCATTACCTTCCAGCGCTGACCCGACAGGAACAATCTTGCCAGTCTGTATATCCACAAGCGACCAAACACTCGCTATTTTTGCAAGACGGCTTTCTGAATTATGAATTTCAAAATCTCTGTATGCAAAAAGCTTTTGATAACCGCGCGGACGGGTTTTGAGAAGAAGTTTATGCTCGCCTTCCGGGTATTTGTCAAACTCCATGCGGTATTTGAGAAGAAACCAGGCAAGATTTTTTGGTGTTATGTAAGAATATCCAAAACCCAAATTTTCAGCATTTTCGCTTGCCAAATCCTGTAGAAAATTCAACAATGCCGAAGGTTTCAGGCCGAGTTTAAAATCCATTTCGGAATATTTGACTTTAATCTCTTCTTCAAACATGTAAAAATAATATCACAGATAAAAATTTAAGGCTTTTGGTTAAGAAAACTTAAATTCCCACAAAAACGCCATGGTAGACTTTGAAAAACTGTTGTGCTAAACTTTTCCTATGGAAAGAAAACCAGTAGTTGCAATAGTTGGAAGACCGAACGTCGGCAAATCTACTTTCGTAAACCGTCTTCTGGGTTCAAGAAACTCGATTGTAGATGACTTGCCGGGGGTTACGCGCGACCGAATTTATTTTGACGTTGAATGGCAGAACAAACAGTTCACGGTAATTGATACCGGCGGTATAATTCCGGGCGATGAAGATGAAATTATGGTTTCGATTTTTGACCAGGCGCGTATTGCCACAGAAGAAGCCGACAAAATTATTTTCCTTGTTGACGGCAAAAGCGGCGTAAATCCGGTTGATTACGATATTGCAAATATTCTGCGCCAATCAGGAAAGCCTGTTTTTGTTGCAGTAAACAAGCTTGACAATCCTGAATCGCTTTATATGATTAACGATTTTTACTCACTTGCGCTTGGCGACCCGATTGGAATTTCGGCACTTCACGGAAGCGGCGGCGTGGGCGATTTGCTGGAGATTATCACCGAAGATTTTCCGGAAGATGTTGAAAACTACGAAGATGAAAGAATTAAAATTGCGATAGTCGGCCGGCCTAATGCAGGCAAGTCCTCTATTGTAAACGCACTTCTTAACGAAAACCGCGTAATCGTATCTGACGTTTCCGGCACAACGCGCGACAGCATTGACAGCAATATCAGATATAAAGACCGCGATTTTGTGATTGTTGACACAGCAGGCATCCGCAAAAAATCAAAAGTTGATTACGGCGTGGAGAAATTCGCGGTTGACCGTGCAATCCGCTCAATCAGAGACTGCAATGTTGCACTTCTGGTAATCGACGCAAAAGAAGGGATTTCCGACCAGGACAAGAAGATTGCTTCAATTATTCTTGAAGCCGGAAAAGGCATTATTATTGCGGTTAACAAATGGGATTTAATTGAGGACAAAAAAGCCAACACCATAAACCAATTTGACAAAAAACTATCAAACGAAATACCGTTTTTAGAATTTGCGCCAAAGATTTATATTAGCGCACTCACTAAACAGCGCCTCCCTCAAATTTTTGAAAAAGCGCAAGAGGTTTATGAACAATGCACAAAACGCGTTTCAACAGGACTTTTGAACAAAGTTATGAAGGAACTTTATTCGCTCAATCCGCCTACAAGCGTCAAGGGAAAACGTTTAAAGATTTTATACACAACGCAGTCAAATATTTGCCCGCCGACCTTTGTAATTTTTGCGAACAACGCGGATTTGCTAAAAGACCATTACAAACGCTATATCGAGAACAAATTGCGTGAAGCTTTCGGATTTTTCGGCACGCCGATAAGGATTTCCATACGGGAGCGCAGCGACAAACAGAAATAGTGATGGCTCGCTAAAATTTGCATACATATCAAAAAAGGGAACGAAGTGACAGACAGAAGTAACGGCGTTTCAATAATTTCTGCAAACATATTAAAAAAGGAAGCGGAACGACGAGCTGAAATAGTCTCAAATATTAAAAAACTCCGGAATTAATCCGGAGTTTTTTAATAAAATTATTCATCTTCCTGGCGTTTAATCATGCCTGACGTTACTGCATACATTGCGGCTGAGATTTCGGCAGTCGAGGTAAACGGGCCGTAGGATTTAATGAATTTTGCAACATCAAAAGAGTTCAAATACTGCTGAAGTTGAGCTTTTGAAGCTTCTGTCAAATTTGTAGAGGCAATAATGTTTTGAATATAATTTGCAGCTTTCTCTTCTACATCCGATTCTGAGTAATCGTCTTGAGAAGACAAATCCACTTTATCGCCTTCTTTTTTCTCGGTTTTCGCAGCTTCTTCAGAGGCTTTTTCTTCCTCTGCTTCTTTTAATTCTTCATCCTCATCAATTGCAGCAGCGGCTGATGTGTAAGCCTTTGCTGATACTCCTGAAATTTCCATATTTATCCGTCCTTTCTAAAAAAATATTACATGGACGTTTACGGAAAATTTATTTTAAAACTTTAGATTTTATTAAGAAGTGTAAAATACACTTTTATTTCACAATTCCTTCGGTTTCATTGTACATAATCATGTAAAAATCAGGACTTGTCATATTCGGGTTGCGTTTCATGAATTTTTGCACATCAAACTTTTCCAGATACTTGTCGAGTTTTTCAACAACTTTTTGCCGGTCTTTGTTTTCTTCTTTAAGCTTGCTGATATAAGAATTCACCATGGCTTTGACTTCATCTTCGGTCAAAATCGGCATGCCGCCAAGTCTGACTTCATCAGGCTCGTCTTCCTCCAGATATTTCTTCAATTCCTCCTTCGGGTCTTCTTTTTGCCTTTTGCCATTGCTGTCAGAAGAAGTCGAGGATGAAATCGCCTTGTTAAAAGGGTTATTAACCGAATTAAACATATAATGTCTCCTATTTTGTATGTTTACGGAATTTTAGAAAAAATCTTTAATTAAATCCTCCATTTAGTGGAGTTTCAAAAAAATTTTCCGCATGCAAAAAACCTGCGTTTTCACTCAAAATCACAATTGGTTTAAATAAAGGATGATTTTTTATTTAAAAACATTATAATTTTTGTATGAAGAAGTCATTAATTTTGGTATTAGCTCTAATATTATCTTCAAACTGCAGTGCATTTGCGCTTTTTGGAAAAGACAACAAGGCGCTTGAGCCGGAAGGACGCGGATATGTCGGAACTTTGCCCAATCTTACAAAGCAATATGACACATCCGAACCTGCTGAAAGCTCGCCGATTTTTGAAAAGACCAAAGACTTTCACAGCGCGAATGAATTAAAACCGATTCCGCGCGAAGACCCTGCGTTTGTGAATATTATTCTAAAACCCGACAAAACCAGTCAATACTTAAATGATTTGAATGATTTTATATTAATGCTTGAAAAAATTTACGATTCTATTGAAAACAGAGAGGATGTCCAAAAATTCGTCGCAAAAGTATATTTTTTCAAGAAAAACGCCGATTATTTCCGTGACAAATACGCGGCAAAACCGGAAAGCTATTATGAAAGCTATCAAAGAGTTTTAGATTTGAGTCTGCGCGCAAATGCAGTCTCACAGCTTCGTGCAGAGGCCGAAAAATACAAACCTTATCTGGCATATTCGGGAGCCGGTAAAGTTTACAATTCCGAAAACATTGACCAGCAGCTTGAATATCTCAAAAGTGAAATAGAATCTACGATTGCAGTTCTTAAAGAAGCCGAGTAAACTCCGGCTGGTTTGTGCAAACTTTTACTGTTTTTTTGCTTCTTTCTTTACTTTAAATCTGTAATTAAACGGTTTTTTCTCAAAAATATTTGTGCAAATTGCAGCAAGTCTTTTGCCGTCTTTTGATTTGAAGTTCAAAACATCCATGCCGTAGTTTGTGTAAAGGAAAAATTCGTATGTATCAATAGCACCAAGCTTAGAATTATTTTTGTTAGGCTTGTAACGTGTTTCCAGGTTGCATTGCATAACATCTTCGTACTTGAAGTCTTTTGATAGCAAAACCTTTCCGGAAGAAGATTTGTGGCTGTATGAACAGCCTTCTTCTTTACTTTTGCAAGTTACTGTATAAGTTGTACTGTTTAAATTACTAATTACAATTGCAGCTGCTGCAATTAAAAGAATTATTAATGATGTTATAATCAGAGGTCTTTTATTCATTATTTAATTCCCCATTTTTCCTGTAATTTAGATAATTTGCCTGTACGGGCATATTCTTCAAGGAAGAAGTTTGTGTATTCACGAAGTCTTTCGGATTCTTTTCCTTTTCTAAAGGCTATAGCATAAGGTTCTTCAGAATATCTTCCGGGAAGAAGTTCTATTGACTTGTCTGTGTATGTATATCCTAAAAGTACTGAATCATCGCCGATTATAGCTGTTGCCTTGCCGGCTTTCAAGGCTCTGATAGCATCATCATAATCTTTGTAGCCGATTATAGGAGAATCAGGTATTGCATGACGGACGTTCGCTTCGCTCGTTGCGCCGAAAACAATTATTACTCTCTGTTTATTAAGTTCTTTCAAAGTTGTTGCAGGATTGCCTTTGTTCACCAAAACAGCTTGACCAGCCTGGTAATAAGGGATTGAAAAATCCATCAGCTTTGCGCGGTTTTTTGTAATAGACATTGTTGCAATCAAACAGTCAACTTTTCCGGAATTCAGATATGCAATACGGTTTTGTGCTGTTACCGGTACAAATTCAACAGCGTTTTCATACTTATTAAGAATTGATTTCGCAAGATGAGAACCTAAATCAACATCAAAACCGTAATTATAACCGTCTTTACCGATAAATCCGAAAGGTTTCGCATCTGCTCTGACTCCTACAATGAGCTTTCCGCGTTTTAAAACAGTTTCAAGATTGCTTTCCTGTTTATCTTTTCTTCCGCAGCCGCAAAGTATTAAACTGAACATTAAACATGTACAAATTATCTTTTTTAACATAAGCTTTCCTTCTTATTGAAAATATAACGAACACTAATCAAAAAGTCAACATAACGGAAGATGAAAAAAAGCTCCGTTTATACAACGGAGCGCTTTAATATGACTATAACTTGAATTTCAAACTATGATTCAACGTATTCACGTAATCTTTTGCTTCTGTTCGGGTGGCGGAGCTTTCTCAAAGCCTTTGCTTCGATTTGTCTGATACGCTCACGCGTTACACCGAAAAGTTGTCCGACTTCTTCTAAAGTTCTCTGGCGGCCGTCGTCCATGCCGAAACGGAGTCTTAAAACATCGCGTTCGCGCGGGGAAAGCGTGCATAAAACTTCTGCCAGGTCTTCTCTCAAGAGTTCTGACGCCACTGTCTTAATCGGTGCATCTGCTTCTTTGTCTTCAATAAAATCACCAAGTCTGCTGTCTTCTTCTTTACCAATCGGAGTTTCAAGAGAAAGCGGTTCTTGAGCGATTTTGATTATTTCACGAAGTTTCGGGATTGAAACGTTCATTTCAAGTGCAAGTTCGTCTTCGGTTGGTTTTCTTGAAAGTTCCTGTGCAAGGCGGCGGGTCACTTTTTTAAGTTTGTTTATAGTTTCAACCATGTGAACAGGAATTCTGATTGTTCTTGCCTGGTCCGCAATTGCTCTTGTAATAGCCTGTCTAATCCACCAAGTTGCGTAAGTTGAGAATTTGAAGCCGCGTTCGTGGTCGAATTTTTCAGCGGCACGGATTAGCCCGAGGTTACCTTCCTGAATTAAATCTAAGAAAAGCATTCCGCGTCCGACGTATTTTTTTGCAATGGAAACAACCAAACGCAGGTTTGCCTGAACGAGTTTTCTTTTTGCGATTGCGCCGGGTGTTCCGCCTTCAAGAATTTTTCTTGCAAGTTCGATTTCTTCATTTGCAGATAAAAGTTTAATTCTTCCGATTTCTCTCAAATAAAGTCTCACAGGGTCATCTACGGCAATTCCTTTTGGAACTTCAAAATCGTTTGGATTTTCTTCTTCCGATGAATTCATCATGTAGATGTCATCAAGGTTCATTTTTGTATCAATTTTAGCTGTTACGATATCTTCGATGTTATCGGTTGAAATATCCATGTTCATGTAATTTACATCATCATGTTCATGGTCAAGTGAAGAATCCTCGCCGATGTCAGGGATGTTAAGATTGTCGTCTTCCAATATGCTGACAATTGAGGAGCTGGGTTGTCTTTTTTTAGTCATTATTTATTTTCTCCGAATTTAATCTTTTATTTATCTTATCTCTTAGCTGCATTTGTATTTTTAAGGCTTCTGTTTCGTCATCAACAGCACTTTTATATAATTTCCGTAATTTTTCTTTTTCTTGTTCCCGCAGGCATTGATTAATTTTGTTTTTATTTTCATCAATTACCGTCCTAAAGTCCTCGGGGGATAAATTTTCGAAAGTTTCCGAAATACTTGTCAAATCCGCTAAAACTTGCTGTACGTCCGGATTTTCGCAGTATTCCGTATATAGATTTTCAATCAATTCCTTTACATTATTTACGGTACATATTAATTTGTCAATTGTTGATTTTACATTTATTAATGTTTCATCGGTAAATGCAGTATCGCCAATCATTTCACTAATTTGAGAGAATGAAAAGTGGCTGTCGGTTACAAAAAAAACACTCAATAAATTTTTTTGCGCTTTTTCAAAAACTGTTACATTTTTTGTTACAATTTTAGTAATTCTTTTCGGAGCCTCCTCGTTTGCAAGCTGAGGGGCTGTTTTAAAACGCTTTACCTCAAGCGCAAGTGCTTTTTCATCAATGCTCAAGGCAGTTGCAACCATCTTGATGTATTCGCTTCGAACAATGTCGTTGTTAATCTCCTGCAAAATCGGAATAAGTTCACGAACAAAACGTGTTTTTTCAAGCGGAGTTTTTATTTGACCTTTGTTTTTGAGAATGCTGTTGAGCTGGAAATCAATTAACAACGGCGCATTGTTGATAATTTGTTTAAAGCTGTCTGCACCGACTGTTCTTATGAATTCATCCGGGTCTTTGCCTTCAGGCGGACAAATTACGCGGATTTCGCAGGCGTATTTGTCATCTGAAGTTGAAATGTAGCTTTCATCAAACTGTTTTATGCTGCCAAGGCCTGCAAAAGCCTCTTTTATAATTTCAGCGCCTCTTCCGGTTGCTTTTTGTCCGGCGCTGTCCGTATCAAAAGACAAATAAATCCTTCTTGATTTTGTGTAGCGTGAAAGAAGCTTAACGTGGTCGGATGTCAAGGCTGTTCCGCATGCCGCAACAGCGTTTTCAATTCCGTGCGCCTGCGCTGAAATTACGTCAAAATACCCCTCCATAAGAATTACGCCGTCTTCCTGCTTGATTGCTTCGCGCGCCGTATAAAGCCCGTAAAGGATTTTACTTTTGTTGTAAATTAGTGAATCAGACGTATTCAAATATTTTGGCTGCTGGTCTTTTTCGATTGCCCGCGCGCCGAAAGCAACAAAATCCCCAGTTTCGTTTTGAATTGGAATAATTACGCGGCCGCGGAAACGGTCAATGAATTTTCCGGGGTCACGGCTTGGGATTATCAGTCCGGCTTTTTCAAGAACTTCATTTGAATAATCTTTTTTCAATATATCATACAAAGTCGTGTAATTGTTCGGGGCAATTCCAAGCGAATACTTTTTGATGATATCTTTTGTAATTCCGCGGGCTGAAAGATATTCGTTCGCCTCTTTAATCTCCGGCCTTTTATGATTAAGCAGCATGTCGCAGTAGAATTCAGCCGCCGTTTGACTTGCTTTCATCATTTGCCCTTTTAAATCTTTTGTATCTTTTCCTTCTTTGAATTTTTTTGGAACTTCAAGTCCCAATTGGGCAGCCAAATCCATTATCATTGGGAAAAATTCAAGATTTTTTGTTTTTTGGATAAAAGAAAGTGCATCCCCGCCTGCTCCACAGCTAAAGCATTTATAAATTCCAAGCTGTGGATTTACTGAAAATGACGGTGTTTTTTCGTTATGGAACGGGCAAAGCCCCCAGTAATGGTTTCCCTGTTTTTTGAGAATTACCTGTTCTGAAACTACATCTACTATATCCAGCCGGTCTTTTATTTGTGCTATCAGTTCCTGAAATGTTTCTGCCATATTTCACCAACAACTACAGTGTAGCATTAATAAAATTTTTGGTAAAGAATGGTTGAAGTTATGCTTTTTAGCGTTTTATTATTTTTAAAATTAAAAAAAATTGCCCGACCGGCTAATTGTTCAACGCCTGTTAGAGTATATCATATTGATATAATGCAGAATTTAAAAAATAATATTGAGAACGAATATCTTCTTTTCGTTGACAGCTTGAAAGAACTGGCCTGCATTTCCGGTCTCTCGAAAAAGAAACTATGTATTGCAAAAACAGATTTTAAAGATTTACACATTGTCAAAAAGATAAACAAAAAATTTCCAAATCTCGAAATTTGGCTGACATCAACTGATATCTCACGGAAAAATATTATGCTCGCGAATTCCTATGGTATAAAAAACATTATTCCATATCCGGTTGATTTGAAAATTATTCAGAACTATTTTAGAAAGCAAAACAAGATGCCATCAGCTACAGAAGAAATTCCTAATTATTCCTCATTAAAAGGAATGAGCGTTATGGTTGTGGACGACAACCAGATGAATGTTGATTTGCTTGTTGAAACTTTGTCAGCATTAAATTTGGAAATCACAACTTTCTTAAAGCCGATTGAGGCAAGCAAAGCTGCTGTAAAAGAAAAATTTGACCTGTTTCTATTGGATGTTATGATGCCGGAGATGTCAGGTTTTGAACTTGCTGGAATTATCAAGCGCTCTAAAATAAACGCCGATACTCCGATAATGTTTATTTCTGCACTTTCTGATGCAGAAAACAAAATTATGGGATACAATATAGGTTCCTGCGCTTATATAGAAAAACCATTTGAAGTTCCGGTTGTAAGAAGCCAGATTTACAACATGCTGAAGACAAAATGTCTTCAAGATGCGCTAAAAGACAAAAAAGAGACTTTTCTTGCAATGGTCACTCATGATTTGAAAACACCGATTTACGCGGAGATTTGCGCACTCGAACTTTTGAACAAAAACCGTGACAACATGGATTTGCTGCAGAAAGAAATCATAAGCGATATTTTAAGCGCTACAAAGTACATGAAAAATCTTGTTGAAAATATTTCACAAAAATACAAGGTCGAAAATGAAAATCTCGTACTTCAAAAGTCAAAATGTTCACTCAAAGATATAGCAATAAAATGTATTGAAAATACTAAATATCTCTTTGAAGAAAAACGGATTAAATATATTCTCAACTGCTCAGCCCGCAATGCTTTAGCGATGATGGACGAGCTTGAAATCAAAAGAGTTATACATAATCTAATTATCAACACTATTGAACATGGAATTTCTAATTCAAAAGTAATTATGGACATCAAAGAAAGTTCAAGTTCTGTAATTTTTTCAATTACGAATTTCGGAGTCGGAATAGAGCTTAAAAATCCTGATGAAATATTTTCAAAATACGTCACTTACGCAAACAAGCAAAAAACAATAAATTCCGGACTCGGACTTTACATAGCCAAAAGGATTATTGACGAGCATGGCGGGCATATAAAAGCGGAAAGCGAACCCAAAAAATATGTACGATTTACTTTCACAATTCCTATAAAATAGAAAGATGATTTTTCAAATATCTTTACAAATGTTGAAAAATATTTGAAATAAGAGTAATTTTAACTTATGGATTTGCAAATCTTATCACAATATCTTGATTTTCTGGAAATTGAACGGGGTCTTTCACAAAACACGATTGACGCCTACCGCCGCGACCTGACAGAGTTTCTGGAATTCTGCCTGTCCAAAAACGTAGAGGAAATAAATAAAATCGAAAGAACTCACATAAACGGCTATATTTTAAAACTCCATGAAAACAAACTTAACCCCACAAGCGTAATGCGCAAAACTGCATCTTTGAGAGGATTTTTCAAATGGCTTTGCGCAAACGAAATCTGCGAAAAAAATCCCGCCCTGACGCTTGAGCCGCCAAAAGTTCCGCAAAAACTTCCAAAAGTAATCACCGCCGAAGAAATAAATATTATTCTTTCGGAGAACTTAAACAAACGCGAAAAAGTAATTCTTGAACTTCTTTACGGCTGCGGCCTCCGCGTTTCAGAGCTTGTGAATTTGAAAATTCATGATATTGATATCTCCGCAAAATATCTTCAATGCACCGGCAAAGGTTCAAAAGAACGGATTGTTCCTATCGGTTCAAAAGCTTTGCATGCAATAAAAATGTACATAAAAGAACGCGATTTTATTTTGCAGAAAACAAGAAAAACCTCAAAAAACCTTCTTTTGACAGAAGAAGGCAAGAACATAACCAGACAGGAAGTTTATAACTTTATCCACAAACTCGGCGAGAAAATTCACAAATCAATTTCCCCGCACACGCTAAGACACACATTTGCAACGCATTTACTTGAAAACGGCGCGGACTTGAGGGTTGTTCAGGAGCTTCTCGGACACAGCGACGTTTCGACCACCCAGCTTTACACGCACATAAGCAAAAAACGTCTCAAGGAGGTTTACTTTGCAATCAACGGTTGAGCGTGCTAGGATTTAAGCTATGTTAGATGTTTTTATTACAGGTTCACAAAACGATACCGGAAAAACCATAGTTACAGCAGGTCTAGCTGCGACTATGCAGAGCCTTGGCTACAGCACCGGAGTTTACGCACCTGTACAAAAGGGCGGGCTTGCAAAAGACGGACACATTGAAGCACCTGATTTGGCTTATATAAAACGCGCCGATAAAAATGTCAAAACTTTTTACAGCTATATGTTTGCAAGCAACGAGCTTCCGTTAATTGCCGCAGAAAAAAGAAATGTTTCAATCAATCCTGAATTAATTATGGAGAATTACCTTGGCGTCAAAGAGAAATTCGACTGCTTTCTTGTAAACGGCACAAACGGAATAGCAACACCGATTGCTCCGAATTTTCTTGAAATTGATTTAATAAAACTGCTTAATCTTCCTGTTTTGTTTGTAATATCACCTTACACATCCACAATCAACGATATATTAATAATGATAAACCACGCAGTTGTGAAAAACGTGAAATTAAGCGGTGTAATAGTAACGAATTGTCCATATAAAACAGACGATGAAAATATCAAAAATCTTCCGAAACTCATTGACAAATATACTGACACCCGCGTAGTCGGCGTTTTTCCGCAAATCGAAAATATATATGCACTCAAACCCGAAGATTTAATTTCATACGTTCTTACCGGCGTAAACCTTGAGAACGTATTTAAGTTAAAGATTGCAAAACTGGCGTGTTGAGCGGTGAAAAAGTGAGCGGTTTGTAAGGTTGGGGCTGGGTGAAAAGTTTAATTAGTGAAAAGTGAAAAGTCCGTTACGGTTTTTGATAATGCGTTAAGGTGCCAAGGTATTAAGTTATTTAAAATGGAAATTAGTAAAATTCCAAGATTATAACATTAACGAAAAAGACTTTTCACCTTTCACTTCTCACTCAAGTACAACTTTTCACTCTTCATTAATCCTCCCTCCTCTCAACGCAAAAAGTCCAGCACCGCATTAATAAATGTAAGCGGATGTACAGGACAGCCCGGAATATACAAATCAATCGGATATTTTTCAAGAAATTCGCGGTTTAATTTTGTTGAATTCTGAAAAACTCCGGCGCTTATTGCGCAAGCCCCACAAAGAATAACTACTTTCGGGTCAGGCGTTGATTCGTAACAGTCTTCCAGCGCGTAAGCCATGTTTTCGGAAATCGGCCCTGTAATTACAATCCCGTCAGCGTGGCGCGGTGAGGCAACAAAGTCAATCCCAAAACGCCCCATATCAAAGTTGCAGTTTGAACAAGCGTTCAACTCCATTTCGCAGCCATTGCAGCCGGCAGCAGAAACTTGTCTAAGTTTCAAGGATTTGCCGAAAATTTTATGAATTTCTTTTCTGACTTCGAAAGCCGTTTTATGAAATTCTTCAAACGTCATTTCAGGAGTTACGATTAATTTTTCTCTGTTTGTTGAAGCGAGTTTGTAATTGTTTGTAAATTCAACGGCTTTGCAAGCGTTTGAGCAGGCGCCGCAGAAAGTGCATTTACCCATATCGATTGAAAGGTTATCGCAATCAAGTGCGCCGGTCGGACAAACTCCGCGGCAGGCTGAAATGTCTTCACTGCGGTTGAGTTTCGGAAAGCCTCTGAACTGGCTTCGCATTGGTGCATTTTCAATATCTTTTATAAATTGTTCGCCCTGATATATTCTGAGTTTTAAAGTTTCTAGCATGATGTTTCCTTTTTTAAATTTTAGTACGGGTTTTGTGAGGTGAAAAGTGAAAAGTGAAAGGTGAAAAGTCCTTTTCGTTAATAATTATAATCTTAAAATTTTATTAATATTCATTTTAAATAACTTATTACCCTAGCGTTTTAACACCTTCCCAAACCGTAACGGTCTTTTCACTTTTCACTTTAATCTACAAATCATTCCCGCAGTACGACAAATTAAAGCTTTTGTTGCAAAGCGGAAAGTCTGAAATTCCGTTGTTTCTGACAGCCATCGCAAGCCCGTACCAGTTGTTGAAAGACGGGTCTTTGATTTTGTAACGAGAAAGCTTTCCGGTGTTGTCGGTGATTGCCGTGTGAATAACTTCACCGCGCCAGCCTTCTGTCATTGAAACTACAAATTTATCAGCAGCTAAAGGTTTTGGCGAAGTTGTGCACAAGGGTTCGCCTTCAAAATCAGGTAACATTTTCATGAATTTTCTGATTAACGAAAGCGACTGCATGATTTCTTTGTAACGAATTCGTGTTCTTGAATAAACGTCGCCTGTGGCTTTGAACTTTTTGTCGTCTTTGTCCAAAAACCACTTGTCAGGGAAGTCAAATCTTGTATCACGTTCTACTCCTGACGCACGGCCGGCAGGACCTACAAGTCCAAGAGCTTTTGCGTTTTCAAAGCTTACAACGCCTGTTTTTTCAAGTCTTGAAATGACTGTCGGAGATTTCAACATGGTAGTTGTTGTGCGTTTTACGTCAGCACCGACTTTTTCAAGAGTTTTGAGAATGCTTGCTGCAAGTTCTTTATTTATATCAAAATTTACACCGCCAACACGGATTAATCCTCTGCCAAAACGGCTCCCGCTAATTTCAAGCATTGAATTTATCACAAGAGTTCTTGTAACACCAAAAATTGCAGCACCCATTTGATAAGCGGTGTCACCTGCAATTGCACCTAAGTCTCCGATGTGAATTGCGGCGCGCTCCATTTCAAGTGCAATCAGTCTGATTAATTGCGCGCGGTTTGAAACCTCAATTCCCGAAAGCGCTTCCATTGCACGTGAATATGCAAGGTTGTAAGCAATTACGCTGTCGCCGCAGACTGATTCGGCAAGCTGGTTTGTCGGGTTTTGCAAAAACAAATCTTCAACACCTCTGCTTTGATATCCAAGACGGATTTCAAGGTCATAAACCTTTTCACCGTTGCACATAAATCTGAAATGTCCGGGTTCGATTACGCCCGCGTGAATTGGGCCGACGCCGACCTGGTGAATTTCTTCCCCTTGAATTTCAAAGAACGGATATTCTTTTTTGTGGTCGCGCACAGGCTTAAGCCAGGGATGTCCAAGCGGTTCAATTCCGTATTCTTCAAAAAATTCGCGCTCAAACATGTGGAAAGCCGGAACCTCTTTTGTAATTGACTCGTAAGACTTTTCGCCGGCGCCGAAGAAGGAGGATGAAATCAAAAGTTTTCCGTTTTCATCGTCAGCAAGAACAACGTAAAGTTTTACGCCGTCAAAAACTTTTGTGCCGAAAAATCCGACAACGCGTTTGTTAATTTCTATAATTTCTTTTCTCAAATCGTTGATGTTGAGAGTTGGAATTTCGTTTAAATTTACGGGTTTGTTATTTTCAGTTGTAATCCAGTTCATAATTTTCTACCCCACTAATCCTGTAATTGTCCCGTTGATTAAAACGTTCACAAAGTGCGGAATATAAATCCCCAGAGCAAACGCCGCAATCAAAAGCACAAATTGTGGAAAATACATGCCAAAACTTACTTCCTTCACGTTTTCGTCGTAATTTTTTTCGGGATTTTTGCTTCCGAAACTCATTTTGATAACAGCTTTTGCAAGTCCAAAAAGAACAATTGTCAAAAGGATTACGAACAGTCCGCAAAGCACGTAATGTTTTTGTAAAATCATTGATTTAATCATCAAAAATTCGCTGATGAAAAGCACGGACGGCGGGAATGCAACAATTTCGAGAAAAGACGCAACCCATAGCCAGCCTGTTTTTTTATCTGTTTTCAAAATCCCTGTAACGGATTTGATTTTTTTTGTTTTATAAATTTCGAGAATATTTCCCGAAGTCAGGAAGAACGACGCTTTGATGAGCGAATGCCCTATCATGTGAAGGATTGCCGCATAAGTTGCAAGCCCGCCGACAGCACATCCGATAATCAAAATTCCCATGTTTTCAACAGAAGAATACGCGAGCATTCTTTTGTAATTGTTTATGTGGAAAACGAACACAGCCGTTATGAAAAGTGACAAAAATCCCATCACAAGCATCATTAATTTTCCAAAATCCGCACATCCTGCAAGAACGGTTATTTTGTAGACTTTCAAAATGATTAAGAAAGCTGAATTCAAAAGCGCCGCAGAAAGCAGAGCCGAAACCGGCGAGGGAGATTCGGAGTGCGCGTCCGGAAGCCAGAAATGTACCGGTGCAAGTCCCATTTTTGTTCCAATTCCGAACAAAACAAACACGAAGGACAACTTAAGCCAGAAAGGATTAAAAGTCGTTGCGTTTGCAAACAAATCGTGGTATGCAAGAGAATTCATATTTCCGGTTGCGATTGTCAGAAGAATAATTCCGACAAACGCCAGCGCAATACCGATTGAACAAATATAAACATATTTCCAGCCGGCTTCGATTGAAGTTTTTGTTTTGCTGAAAAGGATTAAATATGCGCTTGCAAGAGTTGTCGCTTCAATGAAAACCCATGAAAGCCCGAGGTTTGTGCTCAAAATCGCACCGGTCATTGAAAGTACGAAAATTAAAACCATATATGAATAATGTCTTAATCTTCGAACGTCTGTTGTTTCATGTTTTATGTAGCCGTTGTTGTAAATCGCAACCGCCATAAAAACAATCGAAAGCAAAAGCAAAAACACAATATTTGACGAGTCCGCACAAAAATATTTGCTCGAAATACAAGGCAAATTCATCGCGCACGCAATTGACACAACCAGATGCGTCAGCGCGTAAACATTTATCATAAAATTGTTCATCCATTTTGCTTTGAAAATGAACATTATTAAGCATGCCAAAATGGGGAAAATTAGAATTAAATTAATCATCATATTCACAATCCTTCAAATCTGATAACTGTGTAACCTCCAAACCTTCAAACTCTCTGTTGATACGGTTTACGAGAAGTCCTAAAATAAATACCGCAATAAATAAATCAAGAAGAACACCGAGATTTACAATTACGGGCATTTCTTTTGCAACAGAAAGCGAAAGCAGGAAAATTCCGTTCTCCATTGTGATAAATTCAATTACGTTTGTGAGAATTTTGTGTTTAATCGTGATTAAAATAAGGCTTATGATAATCACGGCGATTGAAACACCGAAGTAAACCGGATTAATCATCTTGATCCCCGGGAAGTTTAAGTCAGAAATTAAAAATCCTCCGAACAAAATTACGCTTGAAATAAACAAACAATAAAAATGCGGAATATTTGCTTCCATATCTCTGTATTCATGAGTCTGCTTCACGATTTTGTTCAAAAAAGCCGGAATTATCAAAGCTTTGACAATCAAAGTTTCAAAAGTCAAAAACAAAAAATTAAAAACCTCTGTTTTCTCCATTCCGAACCAGCAAATTAAAAATAACAAAATTCCCTGCAAAACAAGAATTCTTATATGTGCCATCAAACGGCTTGTTGCCGCCATATACAGCATTGTTAATCCAAATAAAATTATTAGTGCATTTTCCATTTTTTCTTCCTAGTTTCCGTATAATTTTATAGCTGTGAGTGAAAGAATTATTAATGCAAACGAAGACATTGCAAAAATGAATTCAAAAACATGTGACATTCTTAAGCGCGCAATGCAAGACTCGAGAGTTCCGACAAAGACCGCGATTATCAATAGCGCTACAAGATAGCAAAGCGTTGAATACCAGAACCCGATTAAATGCATTGGAATTAATAATGCCGCGATTAAAGATTCAAGAATAACCATTTTAATTCCGGCCGCCCATGTGATTAGCGCCAAATCCTGACCCGAATTGTCCAAAATCATAACTTCATGAATCATTGTCAATTCAAGGTGTGTTGTCGGGTCGTCAACCGGCACGCGGCAGCATTCTGTCAAAAGCATTACCAGAAGCGCCAAAACTGCAAGCAAAGTTATCAAAATTCCAAGCCCGCCGGCTTTCTCCAAAATCATTGAAAGGCTTTGGAAAGTGTAATTTCCGGTCAAAGCTATTAACGACGCCATAATTATAAAAAATGCGGGTTCAACTATTGTTGTAAAGCAGGCTTCGCGGCTTGCGCCCATTCCTTCGAAACTGCTTCCCGTATCCATTGCAGAAACAAGTGCGAAGAATTTTCCAAGGCCCAGAATATACGCAAACAGAATAAATCCGCCTTCCATATTCACAACCGGCTGGCCGTTAATCATCGGAACAAAAAGTCCTGCAAACAAGGTTGTCGCAAAAATTACGAGCGGTGCAATTTTGAAAATCCAGGTGGTTGTGTTGCTAATCACGCTGTCTTTTTTCATCAATCTCACAAAATCCCAAAACGGCTGAAAGATTGAAACACCTTTTCGTCCTGACCAGAACGCTTTTGTCTTTTTAATCACACCGATTACAAGAAACGGCGCGAATAAAAGTATTATTAAATTAATCAAATTCGTAATCATTTTTACCTATCCTAAAAATACTACTGCAATTAGTGCCAATATTAAAAATACCAATCCGTACAAAATATATTGTTGGATATTTCCGTTCTGAATTCTTTCGAAAACAGAGAAGAATTTTTCAATATCTTTTATGAACGGTTTGATGATGTAAGCCTCTTCGACATCTTCGATTTTCAAACAGAAATGAGCGTCTTTCGGGAAAAGTTCTTTCGGTTTTTTAATGTCAAAAACTTTTTTGAAAAGCGGTGTCAGCATTGACAAAAACGGGCTTGCGTACGATGAGGCCGTGTATTGAATGTGGTTGTTCGGCTTGTCGTAACCGCATCCCCAGGTTTCGTGAGAAGCTGATTTTTTCCCTGCAAGTTTTTTCCAAACCGCAAGCACAAAGATAAATACCAAAAGTCCGAATGCTGTGAATGAAATTGTCTGCAATAAATTAATTATTGATGGAACTTCAATTGCGCCTGTGAAAATTGAAACAGGTTTTGAAAAGAGTTCAAAAACAAACTGCGGGAACAATCCAACCAAAAGCGTCAGCAATGCCAGACATCCCATCGGGAAAATCATTGATGAAACAACATCTTCTTTAACGTTTTCAGCATGTTCACTTCTCGGAAGTCCCAAAAATGCTATGCTGAACAATTTTGTGAAACAAAGGATTGCCATTGTTCCGACAAGTGCCAGTCCGGCAAGCGCCAGAATTGAAATAATCAGCATTCCGAGATTATCAACAAGCGCGCCTTTTAACATACCAAAGTATATTAAAAATTCGCTTATAAATCCGTTGAACGGAGGCAAGCCGCAAATTGCAACTGAACCAATCAAACAAAGTGCCGCAGTTTTCGGCATTGATTTTAAAAGTCCGCCGAGAACTTCAATGTTTCTTGTGTGGGTTTTGTTATAAACAGAACCTGCCGCGAAAAACATCAATTCTTTGAAAATAGAATGATTCAAAATGTGCAGAATACATCCGCCAAAACCTAATACAGCAACCGGTATTGAATTGTAAGCAAGTCCAAGCATACCAACACCCATTCCAATTCCGATTATGCCGATATTTTCAATAGAAGAATATGCAAGAAGTCTTTTCATATCGAATTGTGTAACTGCATATAAAATTCCATACAAAGCCGTGATAACTGAAATTATTAATACAAAATAAGAAATCGCAACTGATGGCAAAACAATCAGTGACAAAATTCTTAAAATTCCGTAAATCCCTGTCTTAATCATAACGCCTGACATAACAGCAGAAACATGGCTCGGTGCTGCCGGATGAGCTTCTGGAAGCCAGTTGTGAAACGGTACAAATCCGGCTTTAATTCCAAATCCGATAAACGCAAACATAAATACAAGGTTTGCAAAATGTGCGTTATTCTGCAAAATTTCTTTGAAAGAATTGAAATCATAACTTCCGGATTTTAAACTCAACAAAACAAATGCAAGAATAATAAATATTACTGAGACATGCATGTAAATTAAATATTTAATGCCTGCATTCAGAACTTCTTTTTTGTTGTCTTCAAAAATTACGAGGAAAAAGGACGAAAGCGACATAATTTCCCAGGTAATTAAGAAAAACATAACATTCTGAATTGTCACAACACCCAGCATTGACGCAATAAGCATTGTCAAAAATAAACAGTGTGAAGAAACATTCATACCTTTTTCAAAGTAAGGTTTCATATAACCGTTTGCGTAAACCGTTGCAAAAAAGCTCATAACGGAAATTACTGAAATAAAAAATGCTGAAAGCGGGTCAATGACAAACTTTACAGCACCAAACATTCCGTTTAAAATTGTTAAATTTTGAACAAGGCTTTCGCCTGAAATCAAAACTTTTGCTGAAGTCGCCAAGCATAAAATCATTGAAATAAATGTAAAAAATGAGACGATTTTCAGTTTAATTTTTTCGCTGCAAATCAGCGACATTGCACCGCCAAGCAGTGGGGTTAATAAAGCGTAATAAAAAATGTTCATACCTCTTATCCAAAAATTTTTAAAGTGATTTTCACGTACAAGTCCGTTTTAAATCTAACAAAATTAAAAGTCAAGAATAAATTTTTGAAAAATTTGTTAATTATACTTGCAAATTTTTTTTCAAGATGTAGAATTTTCAACGGCAGACTTTTTAAAAAGTCATTGTTACTTTACAATTAAACATTTACGCCGACACAATAGCCGACATAGTTTCAACTGTTTTTGCAGTTGGAGTTTTTAGTTATGAAAAACTGTTTAAAAGGAGACAGAAAAAGATGACAACAACAATTAACCCTAATCAAAATCTTGATACAAAAGATTGTATCAATCCTATGGATGTGGCACACGAAATTACTGAAACCGTTATGCCTTCAAAGGCAAATTACAGAAAGAGCAAAACTTTTGTTCTCGCAATTGCCGCAGGGGCGTTAATCGCTTTCGGCGCACAGGTTTCACTAAATGTTATGACCGGAACGGAACAGGTAAGCTGGGGCATTGCAAAATTAGTCGGAGCAATGACTTTTGCAACCGGTTTGATGATGGTAGTTTTGACAGGTGCTGAACTTTTTACCGGAAATGTTATGATGACATTCGCTGTTATTGAAAAGAAAACAAGTTTGATGAAACTTTTGAGAAACTGGTCAATCGTTTATTGCGGAAACTTTGTAGGTTCAATAATTTTAGCAGCATTAATTTATTTTTCTGGATGTTCACACAACGCTCATGACGCGCTTGGTGTTATGGGATTAATGACAGCTTACAACAAAGTAAATCTTACTGTTGTCGAAGCTTTCACACGAGGCATTCTTTGCAACTGGTTAGTTTGCCTTGCAATCTGGATGGCTTCATCTTCAAGACATGTAATCGGTAAAATCTTTGCAATTTTCTTCCCGATTATGACCTTCGTTGCTTCAGGTTATGAACACAGCATTGCAAATATGTATTTTATCTCAAACGGTTTGTTCCTGAAAAATATTCCGTCTGTTGTTGCCGCTTCCGGACTTACCCCCGAACAGCTTTCAACTTTGTCTGTAAAATCTTTCTTGTTAAGCAACCTTCTTCCTGTAACTTTAGGTAACATTGTTGGTGCTTTCGTATTTGTTGTACTGCTTTTCTGGACAGCATACCTGAGAGATGACCACAACAACGGAAAACACCACGAAGCCTAACAGAATTTACAGAATATTTAGAAAAATGAAAAAGATTATAGGGATGATTATTTTATCAATTGCAATTTCATCCGCTGCTTATGCGGCGGATGATTCTCCAGTTGACAAAATCGAAAGTACAGAAGAACCGATTATTTTAGAAACCCAATTGAACATAACCGAACCAGCCGAAGGAAGCGTTCAGGAAAATGTTATTCAGGAAGAAGTTAAAGAAAATGAAGAGCCAACTCTGAGAGAACGGCTCAAAGAAGTTTACCATCTTGAAATTGAGGATACAAATGCAATTCACCCGCTTTTCAAAGATGTTACAACAATGAAATTTAAAGAAGGTCCTTTAGAAAGTTTTCACCCCTGGGTTGCCGTCCAAAGCCATGGCGAATATAATATGCCGGAAGGTTCGGATAACGATTTATTATATAGAGTCGGGCTTATAAATATTAACCTCGACGGAGTCTTAAAAGGCGGAAAAGAAGACTTTCGAATAATGCTTGACCCAACGCCGCAAACTGCAAGACCGTTTATGCAGCAATTTTTGCAAGACGCCTACATTGCAACCAACAGAATTCCGCACCACCGCGTAATTTTAGGCAACACCCGCCCCGCAGTCGGAATTGAAGGTGCACAAAGCCCTTACACACTGCCTTTTATCAACCGTTCACAAATTTCGAGAACTTTTGCAAATGTGCGTAAGTTTGGTTTACGCGTTCAAGGTAATTATGATTTTGTAGATTATGATTTGGCGGCATTAAGTTCTGATACTTTTTTCTCATCATTCTTTCCGGGCGTGGAATTCGACGGATGGGTTAACTTCAAGCCGCTTGCCAAAACAAACGGAAAATACGGAAAACTTGTCACCGGCGGAGGTATTGCAGCAGGTAAAAGACACACTGATTTCTTTGTGGCAGGTGCTTATGCCGGTTATGAATACAAAAAGTTTTCAACCTGTTTTGAATGGTCTCACGCTGACGGCTACAACGGCGGAGGGGGCTTAAGCACAAAACAGGCTTCCGGATTTTATGCAACAATTGCTTACAAAATCACTCCGAAATTGCAAGTTCTTTTCAGATATGACCAACTAGACCCTGATACCGACATTGCCCACAACAAAAAACGCGAATATACAACCGGCATAAATTATTTTATAAAAGGTCAGGCTGTGAGGTTGATGTTAAATTATATTTTCTGCCAGAATGACAGCCAACCGAATTCCCACAGAATTCTTCTAGGAACTCAGTTCTTAATTTAAGTGTGCGGGTTGAAGAAGTCGTTAAGAAGGTTTTTATAAGTGAAAGGTGAAAAGTTCGTTACGTTTTTAGGAAATCACAAGGACGCTATGCCATGTTTTTTATACTTTTACAGTAACAGCATAAAGGAAATGGTCTTTTCACTTCTCACTTATTTAAAACCCATCTTGCACCCATGAATTGTTGTGTTATAATTCCAAAAAACAAATGGAGGTAATATGGAATTTTCTGTAAACGAAAACTGCATTCACTGCGGAAAATGTATTAAAGACTGCATGGGAAAAGCTTTAAAATTCAACGAAAACAAAATCCCGGTTCTTGATGAAACAAAATGTATCAAATGCCAGCATTGCCTTGCAATTTGTCCGGTCGGCGCGCTGTCGATTTTCGGCAAAAACCCGCAAGAGTCTGAAATTTCAAGAGAAAACTTTGACGCGGACGAAATTTTAAATCTTATCAAATGCCGCCGAAGTATCAGACATTACAAAAACCACAATCTTGATACTGAACGCATGGAGAAATTGAAAGATATGTTAAATTGGGTTCCAACAGGCGTCAACAACCACCGCTTGCATTTTGCATTCATTGATGATGTTGAAGTCATGGATGAATTCAGAAATTACACAAACGGAAAATTGTTAAAACTTTTAAACAATCCTGCGCTAAAACATCTTGCCGGCAAATTTGAAAGATATAAAGACGCATTTTTGCGGGGCGAAGATATAATTTTTCGCGGAGCGCCGCACATGATTGTTGTTTCAAGCCCGATTGACTCACCTTGCGCTGACATCGACCCTGTAATCGCGCTTTCTTATTTTGAACTTTATGCAAAAAGTTTAAATGTTGGAACATGCTGGTGCGGAATTGCGTATGCAATGCTGAAAATATTTCCGGAGCTTTGCGACCATCTTCAAATCCCTGAAGGCTACAAAGTTGGCTATGCAATGCTCTTCGGTGACCCGGATGTGAAATATCCGCGTGCGACCCAGCCTGAAAAATGTCAAATTATTTCCGTGAAAAAAGGCATTAAAAATTCATCATTTTTAGAAAAAGCAAAACGTTACTTTTGGAACGGCATAAGGTGATTTTGCGTTCAAAATTTGATAATAAAAAAAGGTTTCGAAAAAATCCGAAACCTTTTTATTTGTAAGTTTTTTTAAAGACTTTTACACGCAAGCGCATTCTTGAACTTCAGAATTAACGCTGCAGAAATTATATCCTGCTTCATGCTGTTCAAAATATCTGTGGCCGTCAATTACAAGTTCGTTGCACATGTTCAAAGTTGTTAATGAAAGATTTTTAGCAACTTTTGAATCCATGATAAGTGTATTTACGTGGAAATTTTTCGGCAATTGTTCGATTTTTGTGCCTGAAATGTTGAAAACATTTGTTCTGATATCTGTGTTCAATTTTTCAACATTTGATTTTTCCATTGTAAGGCTGCCTGTATAAATGTGTTCAGGTAATTTTTTAATTTTTGTACCTGACATGTTAACTCTGTCAGCATCAATCGGATTTGTAAAGCTTTTGATTTCAGCGCCTGACAAATTCAATTCCTGGCTTACCCAGCCCATTGTCAATTTGTCAATAACGCATTTTGAAAGGTTTAAGTTGCCTTCGATGTTGCCAAGTTGTAAATGTTTGATTGTGCAGCCTGAAAGGTCTAAATCTCCGCCGTTATAGCTGCTTAAAATTTGTTCATAATCTTTTTTCATTATTTCCTCCTTGTTTAAGTAAGTGCTTTAAATATAATTTATCTTTTTGACTTCGACATCCTCTATATAAATGTTTTTTATTATTTTTTCTTAAAATTTAATGAAAATTTTTTACAAAAAAATCATGTTGTTTTGAATTTATAAACACAATTTATCACGGAAAATTTTTTATGAAAAATTTGTAAAAAATTTTAATATTTTATTAGAAAGTTTTTCAAAAAATCTTCGGAAATTTATTTGCTATATTTGCAAAAATTATGTATAGTAAGATATATGATTTTAAATGAAATTTTATTAATATCTTCTGTTCTTTTAGTGAGTGCAATATTACTAAATAAAATAGGCGGAAAATTCGGTGTACCGTCGCTTTTAATTTTTATTCTTGTCGGAATTCTTGCAGGTTCGGACGGAATTTTAGGGATACATTTTGAAGATTATTCGCTTTCGCAATATGTGGGTATTGTTGCAATTTCTTACATACTTTTTATGGGCGGTTTGAGCGTAAATATTGATGAATTAAAACCGATTATGAAAGAGGGAATTATTCTTGCAACTTTAGGCGTTTTTGTAACAGGAATTGTCACCGGATTGTGCAGTTATTATTTGTTAAATTTACCGCTTTTAGAATGCTTTTTACTCGGAGCAATTGTATCATCAACTGACGCGGCTGCAGTTTTTGGAGTTTTGCGTTCAAAAAGCATAAGTTTGGGAAATAATTTAAAGCCATTACTTGAATTTGAATCAGGAAGCAACGACCCGATGGCTGTGTTTTCAACGCTAGGCGTCATCGGATTGATTTCCGGACAATTAAACATTACGGGACTTATTTTTGACTTTTTCAGACAAATGCTTTTGGGAATTGCTTTCGGATATATAATCGCAAAGCTTACTGTTATTTTAATAAATAAAATTAAGCTGGAATATGACAGTTTGTATGTTGTAATAACACTTGCGAGTGTAATTTTTACATATTCCTTTATTACGATTTTGGGCGGAAACGGGTTTATCGGAGTTTATGTATGCGGGCTTGTGATGGCTGCAAACAAATTCGTTAATAAAAAAACTTTAATAAAATTTCATGATGCAATTGCCTGGCTAATGCAAATCGTAATGTTTATGATTTTGGGATTGCTCGTAAATTTCAAAGAAGGTTTTGTTCACACAAAAGAAGCATTTTTAGTTGCGCTTATTTTGATTTTTGTTGCAAGACCGATTGCAGTATTTTTGTGTGATGTCGGGTTTAAAAGAACTATAAGAGAAAAACTTATGATAAGCTGGGTAGGGTTGCGCGGAGCCGCTCCTATTGTGCTTGCAACTTTTCCTCTGACAGCAAACGTTCCTCACGCAACAGAAATTTTTAATATTGTATTTTTCGTTGTTATAATTTCGGTTTTATTGCAGGGAACAACAATCCCGTATGCGGCAAAAGTCTTAAAAGTTGACGCACCGCTTGAATTAAACCATGATTCTGTTATCGAATACGGAGACAAAGACCCCAACAACAAAATGATTGAATTTACGGTAGCCAACAATGCTGCAGCGGCCGGAAAACAGTTGTATGAATTAAATCTTCCGCAAGGTGCTCTGGTAAGTTTGATATACAAAAAAGGCGAATATATAATTCCAACCGGAAGCACTGTTGTTGAAGCTTGTGATGTGTTGTTTGTATTGATGGATAAGACAAAAGAAGACACAGTGCGCGAAATTTTATGCTCGGAACAAAAAGATGAAACCGCCTAACGTTTTTTAAACTTATGTTAACAATTTTTATTTTTAAAATTTTTTCTGTAATATAAAATTATCGTTTTCGAAATTGTAAATTATTATTAAGATAACCTGCAGGGGGATAGCAAAAAATTTTATTATAGACATTAATAATAAATATAAAAACACCGGGGTAATTATGAAAGTTTCTGCAATTAATTTCTCAAATTATGATGTTTCTTTTCTAAACAATTCTGAAAGGACTGTAAACAAAAACCGCAAAAGAAAATATAATGCAGCCAAATATTTTAAAGAGCCGGCAGCATACACTTCAGGCGCAATTCTTGCCGGAATAGGCACAATTTATTATATACAACGCGGCCGCACAACACCTTTTGCAAAAGAAGTAGCAGCTTCTATGAGCAAAGCTTACCACGGCAAAATTCCAGCCTCATCTCTTTCGTGTTTAATGAGCGGGGATGAGCTGTTAAAAGAATTGCCAAAACTTTCAAAAAGCAATTACGAATGCACACCTCAAAACATGGCAAACGGTGTTTTCAAAGTTGATTTACACAGCCATTCCAACTACTCCGACGGTGAAGGTTATGTAAAAAATATTCTTGAAGACGCGGCAGAATACGCTGATGAGCTTTACAAAAAAACAAAACAAAAATTCATATTTGCTCTTACTGACCACGACACTGTCGAAGGTTTGAAAGAAGCTCTCAATATAATTTCTTACAATCCTTCAAGATACAAAAATCTTCGTTTTGTACCGGGAATTGAAGTCAGCTTTGCGCACAGCGCACCAAAGTCAAACAACGAATGTGAAATGTCCGAACTTCTCGTCTATGGAGTAAATCCATATTCTGAAAATATTACAAAGTTTTTAAAAAATATTAAACAAAAACGCATAGATATGATAAATAATTTTATAGCAGATGCAAAAAAAATATATCCGCTAACAAATTTTTCTTTTGACGAGTTTTCAAATTGCTATGACTTTAAAAAATACGGAAATCTTATGAATATTCATTGGCGGGTTTTCCATTATACACAAACCAAACATGCTGTCACATGTGCTAATTCAAAATTCCACTCCGATATAAATTCTCAATACAAAAACATAATGCAAGACTTTAAAGGAGCTTCGGTTGATACATTAAAACAAAATGGTAAAATCCCTCATAATATTAACGACTTTCACGCTTTGGATAAGTTATTAAAAAAATATGCTCCGCACTTTGAAAACGGCAAACTAATAGCATCAAGTGAAAATACTTTTGAAGAAGTAATTGATGCTTTTAAGGATGAAAAAAATGTTTTCATGGCATTTGCACATCCGGGATATTTTTCAAATCATGTTACTAATCCTTCTGAAAGTTTGAAATATTTCACACAAAATTCTCAAGGGCTTATTAAAGCAAGCGAATCGTATCATCAGGCTTACAGAAACATGGACAAAAATATTATCGAAAATTTACAAAAACAAACCGAAAGTTTAAATCTTTTAAACCTGGGCGGCCGAGACAACCACGGCAAAAAGTTATTCTAAACAGAAAAGGCAGGATTATGAAAATCACATCAATAAATAATCTTTACAACAATCAAATATACAGCAATAAAAATCAAAATCCAAATAAAAAATATATTTCCCATGACGCAAAAGATACATTCACCAAAAGTCAAACTATTACAGCTAACAAGTTTACTTTTACCGGAATAACGCGCCGTCTGCCTTATAAAATAATTTGGTCAACAGATGATTTAATAAGCCAATGGAAAAATTTGAAATATGCGCCTTATTATGAAGCACTTGATGATAAGAAATTCTATCAAAATAAATTAATCCGCAAAGAAAATTTTTCATTTCTTGACAATGTTACAGAAAAAATCAAACAGGAATTTGTTGAATATTTTAAAAAAGAAACTTCGTTTCCAGACTTAAAAAAAGTTTCAGAAAACATCGAAAACGAATTTGTTAAACAGGTAAAAAACTCGGCTGAAATGGTGTCACCTAATATCAACATTGTTTCTGCCGGTTACGATCCGACCTGTTCGGTTGGTTTGAAAAAAGCTTTCCCCGGAAGCGATTTGGACAAAGCATATGTTGTGCTTCAAAACAATTCTTGTATGAATTCTTTTGAAGTCATAAATAAATTTAAAAGCAATCTTTGGTTCAATACAGACCAAAGAATTCTAAGCTTGAATAACGAAGACACTTTTCCGGAAGTGTTAACAATGGACGGTATAACATATACTCTCAAAAAACTTGATAAAGTTTTCAAGACAATGGTATTTTCGCAAGATTCAAAAGACAATTTTAAATATTTGCGGATGAACGAATTAGATCCCGTCAAAGGCGGATTATTTAATACCTTGCTTGCTAAAAAACTTCCGTTTGAAGATATTTCAAAAGAATACGCAAAAAATTTCGCCTACTTTATTGAATCTGTTCGTGACGGAAAAAACCTTATAAAAAACACTAAATATTGTTGCGAACTAGAATCAGCTATAGCTAATTCTCCATTTGCTCAATACAGCAATGTCACGCAAATGGGTGCTCATGACAAACTTCTTTCAACCGGCCTCAAAAAAATAAAAACAAAACTGCAAAGACGCACAGAACTCTTAAACGAATTTGACAAATTTCATGTTGATGAAAAGTATGATTTAATTAAAGAGATAATAAAATCAGTTTCAAAGGACAATGACAATCCAAAATTCAACAAATATTTCCAAAACGATGACGATATAAAAGAACGTTATGACAGGTTAAACCGTCTTTTGCTAGAATAGCTTTCAGGCAAAATAAATATTATAAATTACATTTTATTAAGAAAGAATACAACGTTTTTTACCCATAAATCACTTACAGATTTATCACAGTATTTACCGGATTTGCCTATTAAATCAATGGTATTATAATTTTCTCTAACTCTTTTTTCAATCGTTTTAGCCATTTCTTCAATGCACTGTTCAACGTTCTCAAATTTAGCATGTTTGTTGTTAATATAAATTCCGCCAATATTTTTCATTTTAACAGCAGCAACAGAGGTTCCACGGCCGGATTCCTGCATTGCAATGGCAATCAAAACGGTTGGATTTATATTATGTTTGTTGCCAATGTCAATAAAACTTTGAGCTTTGCCGTAGAATGGATTGTAATCTTTTCTGCCGTTGCGTTTTGGAATTAATTGTTCAATAAAGTAATTTAATTCTTCAACGCTTCCTTTATATCTGTCTTTTATGCATGTTGAATATTTACTGAATTTATTTTTTGGAACAAAATCCATTGAACCTAAAGGAGGTAAAAATTCATTTTTAGCTTTCGGTACAAATGGCATAAAAATTTCAAAATCTTTCGGGTCGTAATTGCTGAATGTTATTAAAGATTTATTTACACCTTGGGCATGCCCGCTTAAAGTTGTTAAAGATTCAACTGCAATCATTGCACTTGGAAGAATCTTTTTCATTGCTGTTTGTTTTATCTTTTGCGGTATAATTTTTTGCGGCAGGTATTTTTTCAGTCCTGCTCTGCTGCGCTGAAACTGCGCTTGAATTTTGGGGATATGCATATTATTATTCCTTTTAGGTTGGGGTCGAGTATATTTTCTACAAAAGATAAAAAATTTTCAAGTGGGAAAATTGCCAAAATTTCTTCAAATTAATAAAAATATTAAAATAAATATTTCATGTTATTCCTTTATGTAATGTTTCGCACAAGAGGGCAGGTTATAAAATTATTAAAGAGGTGAAATATGAAAATTTATCCCGTGAGAAATCTTTCTCAAAACTCCTTTCAATCAAAACTGCCGGCGCCGCCAAAACTTCCTTCCAAAACAAGACAATTTTTTGAAGGTGTAAGTGTTGCCGCAATCACAAGCATACCAATGTTTGTATATTTATATCTTGCCGGTCTATATGAAAAAATCAGAAGCAGCAAAGGTTCTGATTAAAATTTATTCCAGATATTTTCTTCTCATAATCAAGCGCCCGGTTTCATCATAGCCGTTGCTTTTAATCCAGTGGGCAATAAGCCTTCCGTTAGGGCTAAAGATAAACGTTTCAGCCTTTGAAACTCTTAACCCCATATTGACAAGTTCTCCGTAAGTATTGTATTTGTAAGTCTTGTAAGGATACTCTAACCCATCTTTAATCTCATAATGAGTAAGCTTGCCGTTTTGAGAATAATACCAGACGCGGCTTTCATTCTCCTTATACATTACCGCATAAGAATTATCCGAAAACAATGCAAGTGTCCGGTCTTTAAGTTCTGCATAGCCGTTTAAAAGAGCAGAAATATTATTATCGTATTCCTTATCAACTGCAAACTTCCTGACGATTTTGCTATCTAGTTTTGAAGGAATTTTGTTTAAAAGTTCTTCCCGCGCCTTGTCGGCTGTATATTGAACTTCGCCTGTCAGAAGCATTTCTGCGCTAACCGGAAGAGCCAAAAATAACATTGCCAAAATAACCAGAAATTTTTTCATAAAAATATTTTAATGATTTGCATTGTTTGTGTCAACGGCATGCTGGCAGGAATTCATTGCTAGGAAAAATTTTTATGGTAGAATTTTTGGGGAGATTAAGGATAGGAAAATTTTTATGAAAAAAATTATTGATTTTATAAAACTCCATCCGGAAATGTTTACTATTTTTGGATTGGTTGTTGTTTTTTACTTTATATTTTTCCATAACATCGGCAATTACGCTTTAATGGATGTTGACGAAACGCGTTATGTAGGAATAGCCAGAGATATGTTTAACAGCAAAGATTTTCTTTCGCTATATTTAAACGGCGATTACTTCTTTGAAAAACCGCCTCTATATTTCTGGGGTGAATGTATTTCTTTTGGCTTGTGGGGCGTTGTAAACGAATTCAGCGCAAGATTTCCGGTTGCATTGTACGGAACGCTTACCTGTTTTCTTTTATATTTTACGGGAAAGAAAATTGTTTCAAAGAGTTTTGGTATAATCTCTGCTTTAATTCTTGGAACAAGCATGGAGTTTGTAATCCTTTCTAAATTCGCAATTCTTGATATTGTGCTTGCTGCTTGCACAACATTTTCAACAATTTTCGGATTTATGACATATTTTTGCAAAGAAGAAAACAAAAAATATTTCTGGTGGCTTTTTTATATCTTCTCCGGCCTTGCAGTTATGGCAAAAGGCATTCCGGGATTTGTAATCCCCTTTGGGACAATGTTTTTTGTGTCAATTGTAAGCGGAAGGTTTAAAGAAATTTTTAAGCCGAAATATTTTGTTATCGGGTCTATTCTCTTTTTAACCGTAGTAGTTCCCTGGCATGCCATAATGTTAAAGGTGCATGACCCGCGTTTTTTTGATGAATACATAATGCTTCATCACCTTGGAAGGTTCAAAGGCTCTGAAACTTTAGGACGAGAGCAGCCTTTCATATTTATGTTTTTGACTTTTTTGTGGGGATTTTTGCCATGGACATTTTCGGCAATCGCGGCAGCGGTTTGCAAAATCCGTGAAAAAATCCTCATGTTTAACGAGCAAAAATCACTTGCTTTTAAAGAAAAATTCTTAAATTTGTTCAAAAAGTTTGATTTTAAAAAGCTTACAAATGAAGAAAAACTTTTGTTATTTTCTTCAATTGCATTTACCCTCATAATGCTTTTCTTCTCGATTTCTAGCACAAAACTAATTACTTATATTTTGCCGGTTTATCCTTTTTCAGCAATAATTCTGGCATTTGTTTGGAAGAATTACATTGAAAAAGGAGCTTTTGAAAAATCAATAAACCTTACAGCCAAAATTTTTGGGGGAATTTGCATTTTTGCAGGAATTGCGTCGCTTTTTGCAAAATTCGTTCTGCCTGCACAAATTTATAAAGACATTCTTATTATAAAATGGTTCTGTATAATTCTGGTGCTTGTGCTCGGGATTTCATCATTTGTCGTTCTTTTCAAAAAAAGCAGAATTGGTTTATTTGCCATTTATGTAATATTTATGACTGTACTTTCAGCCTGGGGATACAGATTATTTTTCCTTATGGACTACGCATTCGGCCAAAACGATTTAATGAGGATGGCCAAAATCGCAAAAGAAGGCGGATACAATTTGGCAACTGTCGGATTCGGGAAAAGATACTCTGTATATTATTATTATGGCGGCCAGGTGAATTTTTATGTAAAAGATATTTACAGCATAATTGATGACCTGTTCGAGGACGAAAACATGCGTTTAATCGTTAAAAATAATGACTTAGAAGCCATCCAAAAGGTTATTAATGTAACAATTATAGAGAAGGGCAGAAAATACTCATTAATTAAAAAATAAAACAAATAAAAAGCGGTTATAAAAACCGCAGATAGTTATATATTAACATTAAGTAAATGTATATTAATGAAGATATTAAATTGAAATCCCAAAAATTGTTAAAACACTTACTTACAATATATACACCACTATTAAAACTACAAAATAAGGCATACTATAGTTTGTAACAGTGTTTGTAACAATCTAAATTTGTATGTCTTTTTCGAATAATGATAAGAAACCCTTAGCTTCTGCACTCCAAAAAGATAAACTTCCTACAGAAGTAAATAAATAATATCACAAGGTAAATAAAAATGCAATCCCCTCAGGTTAACAATTGACAAACTTTAATACAAGAGTTATACTATACTTGTAGTAGGAATTAGTTTTGTTTCGTGTTATTAAGGATTTTAATTTAACATTTTATTTGCATAATTATAATGTAATACGTTATAATCGTTTCGCCTTGCCCTCTAAATGACGTATTGCGTTTGCCGCAGTATACAGTAAAATATTTTAAGGAATGTTAATTTACGCAAAATATTAAGCAATAAATTATAATCACAAGTTTTAAAAAAATACAAAGATTGTAGAAGGTCATGGAAAAAAGTAAACAGGTAAAGCAAGATAAAACAAGAGCTGCAAAGCCTAATATTACCAATCCCGTAAATGGCAGTGTTTCAAACCCCATTGCCAACAGCGGAATTGTTGCGCGCATTAACAATTTCAATGCGCAAAAAACAAATAACAAGCTTTACAGCGGTTATCTAAGCAGTCCTGTTTCAAAAAAATCCGCTGACTTAGTTGAGTTTATAACTGACCTGAACGCCTCTCTCAAAGGCAAAAATACCGTTTCTGATTTGTTCAGCTCAATCCATGAGGTTTTCAGCGAGAAATTTAATTGCTTATACACAGCTTTCGGTCTGTTTCACGAAAAATCAAACTGCATTAATCTTAAACTTCAAAACAAACTCGGGAGCACTTATTCCTCCAAAATCTTCATGTCTGATGAGTTCAACCCCGTTGTGGAAAGCTTTAGAACATCATCAGTTATCTCCCGTGATGACAACAAGTTTTTAAACATTCCATACCTTCAAACCTCCTCCTCATTTATCCTTCCGTTGATTTCGGTTAACCAGTGTATCGGAGTCATGGTTATAGGAACGGAAACTAATGATTTGGAGACGAATTTGTTATCTTTTGTTGCAAATTATGCGGCAATGTTTGTTCATAACCTTGATTTGACAGAGAAAGCAAACAAACTTGACAACACAGACACGCTCACCTCGCTTTACAACCACAGAGGCTTTCAGGAAGTCCTTTCAAAAGAGCTTCAGCGTGCAAAAGACAACAAAACCCATCTTTCAATAATAATGATGGATGTAAACAATATTTCAAAAATTAACCGCGAATTAGGCCATGCCAAAGGCGATGAAGTAATCAGGCTTCTAGCAGATAAAGTCAAGCAAAACATCAGAAACAACGATAAAGCAGGCCGTTACGGCGGGGACGAAATAGCAATAATTCTTCCTGACACAAATACGGCAGACGCAAAATATTTGGCAGAATATATTACATATACACTTTCCTGCTGTTTTGTAGACGACGTCGGGCCGGTTAAGGTTTCTGTCGGAATCTCAACATATCCGGACTGTTCTGAAAGTCAGGAAAAACTTCTTGTGCTTGCAGAACAGGCAATGTACATTTCTCAGGCAAAAGGCTACAAAGAAGGCATGTCAGCTATTATAAGCAGCAGCGATTACAACTTCTGGAGCGACGACAGCCTTAATTCGTTTGCCGAAGTTCTGGCAAAACGCCATGCTCAGGTCGGAATTAATTTTGAAGAAGAACTTCTACACAAGTTTAACAACGAGCAAATAAGTTCGCAAAATCACTTAATGGAAATGGCAACCTCTCTTGCAGGGGCAATTGACGCCAAAGACCCTTATACAAAAGACCATTCAACCTCTGTTTCGAGATATTCAGAAGCGCTTGCGCGCGCCATTAACCTTCCGGAAGATGAAGTTCAAAGGATTAAGCTTGGCGCACTTCTTCACGATGTCGGCAAAATAGGAATTCCGGAGAATGTTCTTAAAAAACCTTCTCATCTTTCAGACGAGGAATGGGAAATAATGAAACAGCATCCGGTTATTGGGGCTGAAAAGGTTTTGGCGCCGAATGAAGCTTTGCGCGATTTGATACCGATGGTTAAATATCACCACGAACACTATGACGGATCAGGTTATCCTGAAAAGCTTAAGGGTGAAGAAATCCCGCTTTCTGCAAGAATTGTTTCTGTTGCAGACGCTTACCACGCGCTTATTTCAGACAGACCTTACAGAAAAGGTTTGGGCGTTGAAAAAGCCTGTGAAATTTTAAGAATGGGTGCCGGAACGCAGTGGGACAGTGATTTGGTTAGACAATTTATCACAATTGCACCGTCTTTGTCGACGAGTATTTAGTTGTGGTGAGTGAATGGGGAATTAGTAAATAAGTGAAAGTGAAAAATTTACCAATATCTATTTTGTTAAAAGCGTGCTACTAACCTGGTACTTTACCCCAAAACCAGTAACAGGTTTTCACTTCTCACTTATTTACTTAACCTAAAACGCATCCGTCTTAATCGGGTTTTTAAATTTGGTGATATTGCCCTGGAAGAGAAGTTTAACTGTGCCGACAGAACCGTTTCTGTGTTTTGCAATGATAATTTCCGATTCGCCTTTGTTCTGGGCTTTTACAACTTCTTCGTCTTCCTCGCCCTTTTTGTAATACTCGTCACGGTAAATAAACATTACAATATCAGCGTCCTGCTCGATAGAACCGGATTCTCTCAGGTCTGAAAGCATAGGACGCTTGTCAGTTCTCGATTCTACAGCTCGCGAAAGCTGTGAAAGCGCAATTACCGGAACATCAAGCTCTTTTGCTAAAATCTTCAAGCCCCTGGAAATAGCCGAAATCTGCTGCATACGGTCTTCTCTGCCTGAACTTTCCATTAACTGCAAGTAGTCTATCAAAATAAGCCCAAGATTTTTCTCCTGCATTTTCAAACGTCTGCACTTGGCTCTAATATCAGTAATAGTGCTTCCGGAGGTATCGTCAATATAAATAGGAGCCTGCGCAAAAGAATTCATTGCATCAGCAAGTTTTTCCCAGTCTTTACTCTGCATGTTTCCGGTCTTAACTCTCTGTGAATCAATCTCAGCCTCAGAACAAAGCATACGCTGAACCAGCTGTTCTTTTGACATTTCTAAAGAGAATATCGCAACCGGAGTTTTAGCCCTCAAAGCCACATTTTGCGCAATGTTCAGAGCAAAAGCAGTTTTTCCCATTGCGGGACGCGCGGCAAGGATAAGCAAATCTGACTTCTGCAAACCGTTAAGCACTGCGTCAAGTTCGTAAAACCCTGTTGGTGTTCCCGAAAGTTCATCCTTATGTTCATATCTGTATTCTATCTTTTCATAAGTATTAAGCACCAAATCCTTCACATGAACAAGGTCGGTTGTGGCCTTTTTAGAAGCAATATCAAAAATGAGTTTTTCAGCCTGTTCAAGCGACTGGTCAATGGGATTAACGTCGTATCCAAAAGATACTATTTCGCTGCCGGCGTTAATTAAGGCTCTTTTTATGGCTTTTTCCTGAATAATTTTTGAATAATATTCAATGTTAGCCGTGCTGATTGCGTTTAGTGCAAGGTCGTTGATAAAAGGCCTTCCACCTACAGTCTCAAGCTTTTGCGAATAATCAAGCACGTTTGAAACTGATACAATATCAATTCTTTCATTAGAATTGAAAAGCTGAAGCATGGCTTCATAAATATATCTGTGCGCCGGTTTGTAGAAACTTTCAGGTTTCAAACTTTCAACAACTTTAGTAAGAACAACCGGATTAACCAGAATCGCACCGATTAATGCCTCTTCGGCATCTGTGTTTTGCGGAATTAAATGTAAGTCTTTATTTGCGTTTGCGGTATTTTTTTCTTTAACTTGCGCCATGCCTGTAACCTCACTTTCTACCATGATAGTACGGAAGATATCGAAATTAAAACCACTTGTAAAAATATGTTTACCAATTTAGTTATTGACATATTTCTTAACAAGATTTAAATTAAAAATGTTATGATTGATACAAAACTTAAAAAAGTAGCAGAATTTCTTTGGAAAAACAATCTTACGATTGCAACAGCCGAAAGCTGTACCGGCGGGCTTTTGGCGTCAAGATTTACAGACATTGCCGGAAGTTCCAGCTACATAAACGAAAGTCATGTAACCTACGCAAACTCGGCAAAACACAAGTATTTAAACGTTGATAACGAGATTTTCGAAAAATACGGCGCTGTAAGCTATGAATGCGCTCATGCCATGGCAGAAGGCCTCAAAAAACTCTCAAATTGCGATATTGCTGTCTGCACAACCGGGATTGCCGGGCCGGGCGGCGAAAGCAAAGAAAAACATATCGGTCTTATATTTGTATCAGTTATGTACAAAGAAAAAATCACAGTCAAAAAATATCGTCTGACGCCGCTTTTTCCAAGAAAGTTTATGAAATTTATGTTCACCCAAAAAGCAATTGCTACTGTATATGATGTAATTAAAGATTCTATTTAATAAGTCCCAGTCGCAGTGCATTGCAGGCTGCATGAACCCTGTTTTTTGCACTAAGCTTTTGAATAATTTTATGAACAAATGCGCGTACTGTATGTACGCTTATATCCATAATATGCGCTATTTCTTTGTCCTCGAAACCATTTGAAATATGTTGGAGAACCTGGATTTCTCTTTCAGTGAGCATTTTATTTAAATCTATTATTTCGTTCGTCTTTGCCACAAATTTCTTAATCCCTTTAGCATATTAATGATAGTATAGCTTTACAAATTTGTCAATCTACACTTTGGTTAATCCGGCCGGGTAATTTAAAAACTAGCCCGCAATAATCTCTGCCAAAACTTCCGGAAAACGGTTAATAAGGGTATCTGCAAAGATTTCTGCATCAATTTGTGTAATCACAACAGACAAAAGGTCGTTCGGAAGCTCTTCAAGCATTTTAATCTTTTCTTCCGGCTCAATAACAGACATGGCTTTTACAATATCCGGTTTCTGCTTTTGGGCATGAATCATATTAGTGTAAGCTTCCGGACTGAAAAGCTGATATAATTCTTTATGTTCATGTGCTAAAGAAAGCGTTAATTGCTGCTTTTGGGTTGGCTGCATTGAGGTAAGCGCATCCTTATATTGAAGCGGATTGAAATCGGCAATTTGGTTTACCATATCAATGCTGTCGCCTTTGCATTCCTCGCCAGTTACACCTTCAATCATTTGAGCAAGGTATTCCGGCGGAATTGATTTCAAATGTTTTAAAACATTATCTTTATCGACTTCTGTACTTGTAAGAAAATTATCCAATTCATCATTAGGCATAAGCTGGATAACTTCGCGCTCTGAAAACATTTGAAAAACAGTATTCACAAGCTGTTCCGGCGGCAGCTCTTTAAGCATGGCAAGGAGTTTGTCTTCCGTAAAGTAATAAAAGCCTTGCATCAAATCTTCTTCCTCCATAAGCGGAAGGAATTTTTGGAGTTTATCGGCAGTCATAGTGCTCAATATGAGAAATTTATTATTAGGGTCTGCAAGTTTAAAAATTTCAACAAGTTTATCGACATTGGTGAATAAATCAGCAGCAAACTGAACAGCCGCCTGATTACCTTGAGCGGCTTCCGCTTCAACAATTTCATCGACAGTCATCATTGAATACATTTCAACCATTTTAGTCTGGCTGATATTCAACTTGCTTAGAAGTGTGGATAAGTCTGTATCTAAAACAATCATGTGAAATTCCTGCTGATTACTCTCCACATATATAAACGGCAGATAATCTGCAAAAATTCAATAAAATAAAGAATTGTAACAGATTTTAATAATTTGAAATGGAAAAAAGGAATAAAACAAAGGGGTTGATTTTAAAAATTGTTTATAGTACATTAAATCTTGCGAGAGAAATCTCCCACTGAGATGGGCTGCTATCTCAGGTAGTTAGAGCACTCTGCCGAACAAATTGATTAAGTATCAATTTGTGAGAGGCCTGATAAGGGTCAAGTGTTCCAAGAAAATTTAATAGGTTTGCGGGCTGCTAGCTCAGGTGGTTAGAGCGCACCCCTGATAAGGGTGAGGTCGGTGGTTCGAGTCCACTGCGGCCCATATAAAGAATCCTCCTAGGTTTTAGGGGGATTTTTTATTGCGAAAATTAAGGTGGTTTTTAGAGTTTTGTGTAATATTTGTGTTGTGACAGATTATTTAAACTCAATAAAAGTAAGTCAAAAATAACAAAGGTTAACCATACTCAACAAGCACATGCGGAGTAAAACTTGTAAAATATCCGCAATATTTGCGGATATTTGTGTTGCACTGGCGTAGAAAACAGGGTATAATATACGCAGAACATGCGGAGATTAACAATGAAGAACTACATCTGGCAAAATCCTGAATATCCAAATTTTACTTATGACAAAGAAATTGTTTTGTTATTGCTTGCGGAGGTTAAGCTTAAGCAAGGGTTTCTATTAGGTAAAATGGCAGGCGTCGGCTTTGAAAATAATAATACTGCCTTATTAAATGTTCTGACAGAAGATGTTATTAAATCAAGCGAGATTGAAGGACTTAAACTTAATGAAGAACAGGTGCGTTCATCTATTGCAAAGAGGCTTGGTTTAGATATAGGCGGGTACATTATCGTTGAAAGAAATGTTGAAGGCATCGTAGATATGATGCTTGATGCCACACAGAATTATGAAAGAAAAATAACTGAGGAACGATTATTCGGCTGGCAGGCTGCAATGTTTCCCGGCGGATTCAGCGGATTGTATAAAATTATTGCAGGTGCATACAGAGATGATAAAAACGGGCCAATGCAGGTTGTGTCAGGTGCTGTCGGACATGAAAAAATACATTACGAGGCACCGCCCGCTAATATGCTGCAAAAAGAAATGAATGCTTTAACAGATTATATAAATAACGATACTGAAACTGATTTGATTATAAAAGCAGGAATTGTTCATTTATGGTTTGTAATTATACACCCGTTTGAGGATGGCAATGGAAGGATTGCAAGAGCTTTGACGGATATGCTTCTTGCAAGAAGTGAAAATTCGTCCAATCGTTTTTATTCTATGTCATCTCAAATTAAAAAGGTTAGAAAATCATACTATGAGGCTTTAAAAGTAACTCAAAACAATTCTGTGGATATTACAGAGTGGTTGAAATGGTTTTTAGAAAATCTTTTATGTGCGATAGAAAACTCGGAAGAACTTTTAAAAAATGTTTGGCAGAAGACTGAGTTTTGGCAAAAACATAAGGATTTAATATTAAACGAACGCCAGCAAAAAATTCTGAATAAACTTTTTGACAACTTTGAAGGAAATCTAACAACTTCGAAGTGGGCAAAAATTTGCAACTGTTCACAGGATACCGCAGCAAGAGATATTGCAGATTTGGTGAAGAAAGGTATTCTTGAAAAATCCGGAGATGGCAGGGCTACGCATTATTTGGTTGTTTACTAAATTTTTGGTTATATCTCAAAATTATAGTAAACCTCATCAATATTGTCCTGAGATATACCTATATAAATAAGCGTTGTTGATGGTGAGCTGTGGTTAAAGATTTTTTGAAGCATCACGACATCTTTGAATTGCTGATAAGCCCAGTAACCAAATGTCTTTCTTAGAGTGTGTGTCCCTATTGCATCTTTTATTCCGGCTTTTCTACAGGCTTGATTTATTATTCGGTAGGCTTGTTCTCTGCATAATCTTCCCTGCTTTTTGCTTCTAAAAAGGTAATCTGTATCTGCCTTATCCACGATGTAGCTGTCCAAGATATTTCTGAGCTTCGAGTTAATAGGGAACTTTTTTAACTTTCCGGTTTTCTGTTCTCTTATTTCAATATGGGTTTTATCTTTAACATCTGCAACGGTAAGTTTGAGAATATCGCTAATTCTAAGTCCACTGTTTGTTCCAAGTGTAAACAAAAGAAGATTTCGTGTACCTTGCTCAGCTAAAATTCCTTCAATTTTTCTGATTTGGGTTTTGCTCAGGAAAAAATAACCTTTTATTCATTTATATTTTTTTGAATTATAAAAGCTGTTCAAGTATCCCTTTTTCAAGCATATTAAGTGTAACAATATAATCGTTATGGTCAAAGGTTTCTCTTAAAGGTCTTGATGTTGAATGCCAGCCGATACCGTCAGTTATCCATATGAATTTAAATTTATTATCAAGAACATCATATAAATTACGATATTCACCTGCTGTTGACTTTAGTTTTGACCCGCCGCCGCCATAAAAATTAACTTCAAATATAACCAACTCTTTATTTGTCTTAACAACATAATCATATCGTCTTGATGATTTATCAACGGGAACCTCAATGCCAAATTCTTTTTTAATTCTTTCAGCATTTGCTTCTTTAAGATACTTATAACCTTTTTTATTACAAATATCTTTGATGAATACTTCTGCAATCGCTTCCATTGAATGCCCGCCGCGGTTTTTTCTACCGTTACTGTCTAAGCCGGCTTCGACTCCAATCATATAATCAACAAGTGATTTTATTTTCCCGCAACAAATTAAATCCTTCAAACCTGACTCTTGAACAAAGTGCAAATATTTTTCAATATCTTTTTCGGTAGGATTTTTAATAGAAAAATCATAATTTTCATATGTTAATTTTTTATTTTTATAATCAATCAAGATGTTAAACTGCTTCTCTCTGCTAACAACCAATGCAGGTAATATCTTTATGACCTGCGGCTGCTCCTTAATAAGAGTCTTAAATTCTTCATCAAAATTTTCCTTACCTATCAGGTAATTTAATAAATTTAAATTTATTTCTATCTTTCTAACATTTTCATATACCTTATCCCAATTAACAAAGTAAGACCATAAATTATTGGAAGGTTTAAGGTTATCAAGTATGCACTTAAAAACATCTTCTTCGCATTCACAGCCAAACAAATCCTGATAACATTTTAAATATTTCAATAAAGCCTCCTATATAATAAACCTTAGTAATTTTTTACTAAAACCTCTGTAATTTTCCCTCTGCCGTTAGCATTTGCATTTATGGCACGTGAAGCAAAAACTTTGTTAATTTTATAACTTGAATACAACTCGTGAACTAATTTTGTGTCAGAATTAGAGAGCATAAACTTCACACCCATAGAATCCAATTCATCACAAACTTCCCGGAGTTTAAATTGCATATCAATGTCAAAACCATCCTTTGTATATGATGTAAAACTGGATGTTTCACTTAGAGGCACGTAAGGCGGGTCAAAATAGACAAAATCACCCTTTTTTACCTTATTTAGGACTTCTGAAAAATCAGCACATTTAATTTCAGTATTTTTTAATAATTTTGAGCAGTTAATTAAATTATCCGCATCCACAATTCTCGGATTTTTGTAATTGCCGAAAGGAACATTAAACTGTCCTTGTGCATTTACCCTATACATACCGTTGAAGCATGTTCTGTTTAGATAAATAAACCTGCCGGCTTTTTCAACATTTGATAAAGTGTTATATTTTTTTGTTCTGTCAAGATTCCTGATTTTCAAAAAATAATCTTTTGTGATCTCATGCTTGTTTAAATCTTGAATTAACTCATAAACATTATCCCGCACCACTGAGTATAGATTTATAAGTTCTGCATTCATATCAGAAATGTAACCATTTTCAGGCTGTAATTCAAAAAATAATGCACCGCCTCCAATAAATGGTTCAAAATATCTATTATAAGATTCAGGCATATTTTTTAAAAGCTCAAACATGAGCTGGCGTTTACCTCCAACCCATTTTACAAGCGGATATGTTTGCGTATTTTCTTTTTCTAAAACTACTGCCATTTTAGTTCCTTATTTGAAAACTTCTGTTCAAACCTTTTAACTGATAGGTCTAAGTATTCTTTTTCCAAATCTATACCAATAAATTTTCTGCCTAATTCTAATGCCATTATACCAGTAGTTGAACTTCCTGTGAAGGGGTCCAGTATTAAATCGCCTTCATTTGTACAAGCAAGGATTATCCGTCTTAACAATTCTACAGGCTTTTGTGTCGGATGTTTCCCGCAAGTTTTCTCCCAAGGTTTTGGTGTATCAATTCGCCATACAGAACGCATTTGTTTTTCAGGCTTTTTTATAAAATCGTCTTTTCCCCAGTCTCCATTTTTGGTTATTTCATAGTTGAATGTATGTTTAGCTTTTTTATTTTTTTTCGCCCACAAAAGAGTTTCATGGCTTGCCGTAAAATACCTGCAACTCATATTTGGAGAAGCATTTGGTTTAAACCAGCATATATCATTTAAAATATTAAAACCGGATTTTTGTAGTGCAAAACCGCAGGCATATATTGAGTGATATGTTCCTGAAATCCATATTGTACCGTTAGGTTGTAAAACTCTTTTACAAGCATTAATCCACTTTTGGTGAAATTCAAAATCTTCTTCTAATCCTTTGCTTTCATCCCACTTACCTTTGTTAACCGAAACAACTTTGCCTGAATGGCAAGTAATCCCACCGTTTGATAACAAATAAGGAGGATCCGCAAAAATCATATCAATGGATTCCGGTGTTGCTTTGTTCAAAATTTCAATACAATCGCCTAAAAATAGCTGTATATCTTCTTTTTCATAATACTTTTGCATTGTATAAATTATAATATAAAAATGATTTTTATAGTAGGAATATGACGGTTTATTTAATTCTAAGAAAACGGAGCCTGTATCGGCTCCGAATTATGAACCCCGACTGGTATTCCTGTTCCCTATTTTCGTCTGAAGGCCGTAACTTCAATACCATTAAACGTATTCTCCCATTCCTCAACAATTTTAAATAGTTCATCCTCTGTAAATAATGTATCTGCCCAAACAATGTAACCTGAGTGTTTTAAACCTTTCAAAAAGTTGTCTGAAATAACAAGCTTTAAATAAGACAATCCAGCTTCGCGGATTTTTGTTTCAAAAGTTAGTGCTCTTAGATTCTTTTCCTCTTCTGTGTCGTCAATAGCAAATTCCGGTTTAAAGTTTACGAAAAACAGCAATTCTTTATCAATGAATCTGTCTTGAAAGATATCTTGTGGAGTACAACCGGTGCCGTCCGAAACAGCTACACATTCAGTTAATCGTCTTACTGTTCTCGGAATATTCATATCTTTGAATAGTTTTGTGTACTCATCATTGATGTCTTTGAAGGTTCTTGTTTTAACATTTTTGTCCATAAAATTTCTCCTTTTTATCCTTTTATTTAATATAAAAATTAAATTTCAGGTGTCAGAATATGAAAATTTGCCCCGGAGTACTTGAAAACTAATTTCCTTAATAAGTTTTTAAGCTTAAAAATCTGGCAAAACAGAATGACAGCCTTTGTTTTAGGGCTGTCATTCTTATATGCAAAAACTTTATAAAAAAAATAGTGTAAACTATAAATTTTGTTCTTGTTTTTCCGGTTCTGACTCTTTTCCAAGCATATATTTTCCGCCAAATGAGGCCGCTATACCGTTTCTTCCTCCGTTACGCAGCATAATTTGGGCGTATGCAGTAAATCTATCCTTGAAAACCCGCTGGATGCCTAAACCATAGCTAAAATACGGTTTGATACTGAGTTCCGGAAGTGAGGTTGTGTTTGCTGTTACGTTTGTGTCATCCATTATGTTCCAGTGCATACCGAATGCTGCATAGGGCTGCCAGCCGTTTTGAGTGTTCATGATGAAACGAACATTCGGTGCAACCTGAATTGCGTGCAGAGGGTCTGAATTTATTTTCACTCCGGCTCCGTTTGTGTAGTCAAAAGCGTTGACAAATGTGTAGCTGAGCATTAAGTTTGGCTGTATTATGTAACGTCCGTTTTTGAATTCAAAGTTGTAACCTGTTTTATTAGCAATACCTGCCATCAGCATAGGAAAGTTTTCGTTTCCGTACATTGTGCTTGCTTCTGAAATATTCATACCAACACCTGCTGTTAAACCGGTGAAGAAATTACCTTTGTAGAATGTTGCAGTTGCACCGAGAGTACCGCCGTTCTGGTAAATTGAATTACCAGAATAACTTTGATGTGCACCTTGATAAGCTATGTACGGGCTTACTACACCATAAAACCCGTGTTTTGTTTTGAACATTTCTGTATCACCGCCGATAAATGAGCCATAGCTGAAATTATCTACTTTCGGTCCGTTCTTTAATCCTACGCTGTCGTATGATGCGTAAGGTCTGTACCACATTCCTTTTGAGTTCATCTCATTGGAATTGTATTCCACACCTAGAGTTTCTGAGAGTGCATATTGATTGGCTTTTTGTTCAGTAAGTCTTATTGTAGATGGTTTTAGCATATACATGTCCATGTGAGTGAATGCATTCTGGTAAGTATCAAGCATAGCCATATACCCGCCAAGCTGTGATGATACAGGAGATGACATTACAGCAGGGTTGTATGCGTCAGATGTTCCGGGGTTAGGATTTGGATTGTCAGGAGTACCTCCGCCACGGGTGAAGATAAAATTTCCGTCATCTTTATCGTAAGTAACTCCATATTTCCAAATCGGGGAATAAGCGACTTCCGAGATGGATGTTGTAACATTATTTCTCAAACCCTCATCTGCAAAAAGAATTTTTGTTATGTTTCTGTCTGTGCTTGTAAGTAAATTTATTTGGTTAACGTTGACTAAATTATTTCCGAGATTGTAGTTGTCTGCTGTAATTCTGTCCATTGATTTATTTGCCAAATCCACGTCAACAGCTAAATTTAAATTATCGTTAAGGGTAAAGTTGTTTAAGTGCATCGTACCGACTGCATTGTTTGCCATATTAAGATTTGATGCTGAATTAACAGTCATGTTATTGCCGTCAAACAAATCATCCGAGGCAATATTTACATTTGCCTGTTCCATCATTACGTCAAGTGCAGAAACTTTCTTTTCAAAGTTTACTGTTCCTCTGTTAATGTTCAGTTTTGCACCTGCAACGCCTGTTAATCTGTCGCGTAAAGTTATCTCGCTGTCTATCCCGCCTGTAAGAGTGATTACGGAAGTATCGGATGTTACGGTTATTCCGTTTCCGTTATTTTCTATTACAGAATTGCCTGAAATATTAACAGACCCTGCTGTTTTGATACCCTCTGAGTTATTGGAAATTTCTGAATTATTTATATTTACTACAGCATCTTTATTTGTACCGGTTACAACATTGTTGGCACCTGTTACTTTTACATTATTCAGATTTAAGGTTGTTGCGTTGTCCAGTTTGAATAATGAATGATTGTTACCGTTGATGATTGAACGTTCATTACTTTCAGAGGGTACAGGTGCAAGAACGCCATTTATATATATTGTACCAGCACTTGTTGTTCCCAAATCCGATGTAACTTCATATACATCGTTGGAGGAATCAAAGTTAAAATTTCTGTCTTCTTTTGTATCAAGCTGATTTATGAGAGCCAGAGTATCTCCCATAACTCCCTGATACGTTTTATCTTCCCAGACTGTATCTGTAACTGTCAAAGCAAGACTGTCATTTGTGGTGTCAGTTGTTGCAAGACCGATATTTCCGTAGTTTGTTCCTTTTTGTGAATAGTAATTAAAAACGTCATTCCATTTTACGGTTGGGGTTACAGTATCGTAAATGGTTTTTGAAACAGTTCCGAGTGCAATATTCTCACCTGAAATTTCTGCATCAAGAGCAAGCTGAATTGAGTCATTGTTTGAGTCAATAAGCTGGACAATAAATTCCTTATCCGGTGTTGAACCGTTAATGAAATCAATGGATGAAACAGTAACAGTTCCGCTTGAACCGTCTCCTACGATAAGTTTATCTGCTGAGGCTTTTTCTCCTGACAAATCTATATCGAAATTATAACCTGTTTCCACAGTTGATGTAAGTTTTTCTATATTGTAATCTGTTGTTTTTTCATCCTGAAAATTTATGTTCCCGCTCTGTGCATTCAAAGAAGCATCTTTAAATGTATCTGAGTTAAATTCAAGATTGGAATTTGTGAGAGTTGCATTTGCGTTGCCTGCACTGCCGTTGATGATTGTTGTATCATTTTTACCTCCTGAAATATTCATTCCATATTCTGTCGAAGATAAAATATTTCCATCAATGTGAGCATTTTTCAAATTCACAACTGCATCAGGATTGGAAACAGTAATAAGTGTTTCGTTGCCTGTAAGTTTCGTATTATTTAGATTTAGGGTCGAGTTGTTTGCAAGTTCAAAGCCTGAATTTGAGTTAAGGTTTATTTCTGAACGGGTTCCGTTTTCTGCAATGCCGTTGATGTTCAATGTTCCTGCGTAGGTTTGTCCGGGATTTTCTGTTGCGTTGTACTTATCCTGAGCTGAGTCAAAGTTGAAATTTCGCTCCTCTGATGTCTGGAGCTGATTTACAAGTTTTAACGTATCGCCCATTGAACCTGATAAATTTTTTCACCTTCGGTTGTTTTTGTTAAATATTCAATACTGTCGTTGGTTGTGTTTGTTGTACCGAGGCTTAGACCAGTGGTTGTGGTATTTGTCTGCTCGTATTTATTGAATTTATCTTTCCAGTTGACGTTTGCTTGTACTGTATCGTTGGTGTGAATTGTTTCTGTTGAAGTTGTGTTGTATTTATCTTTCAAATTATCTGATAATCCGAGTTGAATATTGTCATCCTGAGTTTTCAAAATCTGAGCATTAAAATCTTTCAATTCTCCGTTGAAGTTTATATCCGAGATTGTAACAGTGCCGGATGAGCCTTCTCCTGTTGAAATAGTATCAGGTACAGGAGCAAGTTTTGTCAGGTCGACATCCACTGTATAATTTACACTTTCTAACGATGTAAGCTGGTTAATCTGGTAATTTTCGGATTTTCCGTTTGCAAAGTGAACTGTTCCGCTATTGGCATTGAGATTTGTTCTTGTATCTGCAAAAGCTCTTTCACTAATATACAGGTTTGTGTCTGTCAGGCTTGCATTTGCGTTGATTACTGAATTGTTCAGGATTACTTTTGATGTGTTATCTCCTTGAATTTTAAGGTTATATTTTGTTGACCCGTTTATTGTATCGTCAAAATTTACAGTACCCCCATTTACTGATTTTAATGTTATTGTTGAGTTTGCTCCAACATAGATTGCGTTATTCTCACCTGAAGTTGTAGAGTTTCCGCTAAAATCTGTTAAATTTGTTTTCTCATTACTCCCATCAGCAGAAATTTGTAAATTTGTTGTTGTAAAAATTGCCCGCCTTTTGAGGCATAGTTGTTATAAAATTTACCAGAAATGTTTCCAATATTACCTATATTATAGATTGCTCCGCCTCTTCCATCCTGAACCGTAAGTGTCTGTGCTTTATTCCCGATGAAATCACCGATAATATTACTAATACTCCCTGAGTTGTATATAGCTGCACCATAACCTGTTCCAGCATCCATATAATTATCTGTAAAATTTGAATTTATATCTCCAATCGTTCCTGCATTATATATTGCAGCACCATAACCTTGTTTACTTATTTCAATATAATTTTCTGTAAAATTTCCGCTTATACTTTTGATTGTGCCTTCGTTTGAGATAGCTCCACCCCTTGTGTAGAAAATATAAAGAGCATTGTTAGTCCATATTGAATTATGAATGAAATCTGCAATAATATCCCCTTGACTTTCTCCATATTTTACTTCTATTGCTCCTCCATATGTTTCTGCATAATTCCCATTTATTATTCTAATTTTATTAGGTTTTAAATCTTTATATACTGTATTTGCTTCAACCTGTTTGGCCAATAAAAATGTACATGATACGACAAATGCAACTTTTAATACTCTCTTTACGAGCTTTTTACTTATTTTCACAGCTATTTCCTCATTTAAACACACCAAAATAAATAAAACAGTGTATTATTGTGAAATTACACGTTATACAAGAATTTAGCCTGCGGATTTTTGTTTACATTTTGTAAAAAATACATCAAAAGTATTAAAGTTTTTTATTGCCTAAGACGTATAAATATGCTATAAGTAGTAGATAATGTGTAAATTACATCAGAATATTTATTTTAATGCGTCTTGAAATGGTGTATTTACAGCTCGAATTGTCGATAGCTGTTGTCGATTTCATCCTGACTTATACCGATATATCTCAAAGTGATTTGCGGGGAGGAATGGTTGAAAATCATTTGTAACATTGCAACATCTTTGAACTGTTTGTAATGGTGATAACCCATGGACTTGCGCATACTATGAGTGCCTATGTTTGCATTTACGCCGACGGCTTTACACGTTTCGTTCAACATTCTGTAAACTTGGGAACGGTCTAACCTGCGTTGTTTTTGACTCAGAAACAACGGTTCATCATCTTCTTTGTCTTTTATGAAGTCGTTTAGGAGTTTTTTGAGTTTGTCGTTGATGGGAAATCGTTTACACTTGCCTGTTTTTTGCTCGTTAAGTTCTATATGGGTTTTGTTACGAACATCTTTTACATCAAGAGACAGAATGTCTGAAACGCGTAAACCTGAATTACAGCCTAAAACAAATAATAATCTGTTACGCGGGCTTTTCTTTGCTAAGTAATTTTCCACGGCTTTTATTTGTTTCTTGTCCCTGATAGGTTCAACTAAATGCTTCATCTTTTTTCCTTTCTTTTACATCAAATTGCACAGTTTTGTGACTTTATTTAATATAAAATTCAGGATATGAAAAACCGGAGGAATTTACTCCGGCTCGACATTTATACTGACCTGTAATAACCTCTAACTTCGGTTCCATTGCTTCTGGTGTAGGGTCTGACATAAATCGTTCCGCCTCTGAGGCTTGCGGTGTAGAGTTCGTTTTCGGTCGGAACTCCTATTGATTGAAGCTGTGCCATAATTTCCGGTTCGTTTGCCAAGTATTCATCACCGGACATTTGAGAGATTGATTCGCGGGAGAAGATTTTGCCGCTGCCGCTTAAGGGGTTTAGATAGCCGGAGTAATCGACTTGTGGGTTTTCGGGTTTTATTAGGCCATCTTTTAATTGCTGTTCGATTATCGGGAGGTTCTTTTCAAATTCTTCACGGGTCATTTCGCCTATTTCCTGTGGCGTGAAGATTGGATTGCCGTCCTTGTCGACACGAAGCTCTACACCTATTTTAAAAAGTTTTGAAGGCTGTTGCGGAGTTGCTGTTCTGGCTGAATTAGGCTGTACAGTGGTAGTGCTGTCGCTTTTTAATCCTGTAATCCCGGATACATCGTAACCCGCAAACTTTTTTAAATATTCTTCAATACTTGTTCCGTAACCATCCTTGGGGATATACTTACCGTTACTTTGAAGATATTCCTTCAATTTACCTTGACCTAATAAATGTGTAGCTGCAAGCATTCCAGATTGAGTAATAGGTATCTCATTTATTACTTTTCCATCATATTTTTGGGCAAAATTCTTGATATAACTCCATTGTTTTTGTTTGTATATACGCTGTGCATTTTCCTGTGCTTGAGGGCTATTTAGGAAATCTTCAACGCTATATATCCCATCTTTGCCTGTAAATTCTCCATCCCATTTGTTATTATAATTATTATTTGGTTTTCGCTTATAATATCCTGCATCCACCATTGCAGCTTCTCCCATCTGGTATTTACCAATGTATCCGGCAGTATTTACGGCTTTGTAATTTCCGCCAGACTCTCTGGCTCCTAAATCATTGTAAAAGTCGTCTAGTGTTTTTCCCATAAATTTTCCTTTCATTTTCATTGCAAAATGAAGGTACTTTTTGTACCTTTTTGCGTGCTACTTATATTTCTACTCATTAGCAAAGTTTCTTATTTAAACTTATTGTTTGTATGCCCACTGATACATACCATCTTTGTACTTTGCCACATATTGTACATTGTCTCCGTTTGAACCTGTCAGTTTTATATCGTGATAACCATTAGTTTTTTCACTTCTGATATCGACTATTTCCTGCGGTTCAAACACTAAAGTCGATATATCTTTATATCCGTTTGGCTGTTTCTGTAAAATAAATAAGGAATATCCGGCGGTTCCCCAGTAAAATGTTGAATACACAAGTCCGATAATTTCGTTAATTCCATCTTCATTTAAATCAACTTCAAAAGCCCTGGCTGATTTCGGCTCAATTCCAGCAAGGTCTTTAATTTCAGCCGGCGACATGTTTTGTGATTTTAAAACATATTCATAAAGGATTTTACTTGCCTGCGGGTTTGGTTTGTCATCGTTAAAGTTCAGCTTTTTGTATGTTCCGAAGGCTAATACAGGCTGAACTAAAAATATTGTTATTAAGGATGAGAGGAAAACATTTTTTAACAAAGATATATACCTTATTAATTTGTACAGATTTATTATATCATTTGGGACTTGATTTCGTCAAGAAAGTTTATGCTGCAATTTCAGACTTTTATGAGAAGATATCTTAAGAAAAAAAGAATTGGGGAAGCAATATGGTAAAAAATATAACTGAATTAACGCAAGAATTAAAGCAATTAAAAACAGAATTGGAAAATTTGAACTCAATTATTGAAAATGACGGCAGGTTGTATGAAAATTTACGAATAATCAAATGTTTGAAAATGAGAATTGTTGAGTTGCAAGCAGCGGTAGATTTCCTCAAAAAAAAGAGCTGTTAAAATAACAGCTCAGTTACATAGATTGAAACAATTAATTTGTCTAAGAATTTTGCTCTCTCGTATATTTGCAAATTAAATTAAAGACTTCAACATCACTGCATTCGTAGTTCTTAAAATAATTTTCAATATCTTTGCCTTTTACATCCCAAAATGATTTTTGATTTTGTTTTTCAAATTGTTTTATAAGATAGTCGCACAATGCTAAGCAAGTAGTGTTAGCTTTTTCGTCATTTGCATACACAGTTTCTAACAATTTTTCTGTAGAAGGAGAATAGTTTAAACTATGATTTTTGCCTATTTGCGTGTCATTCAATCCATAATCCCATGTGGTAAACATTTCTTTTTTTTCTGTAATTTTAATGTGTTCTTTTATTTTATTTATATCCAGACACATTATATATGAGTCAGTAATACAAGATTGCCAATATTGTAAGAATTTCAGTTCAGAAAATTCGTCTAGGATTGATTGAATTAACTCTGTAGAAAAATACAGTAATTCGGATAAATCATAGATATCGACAAGAAAATACCATCCGCAATTATTTTTATGCTTTAGTGCAAAATTCCACTCATCAAGAAGCCTGCATAATAAAATTGCGGGTTCTGCACCCAAAATTTTTATTGCTGAATAGCCGACTAAAAGGTAGCCAAGTTCGTTAATAGATTTATAAATTGATGCCATGTTAATTCTCCTTTAATTTTATTTTAAGTTCTTGTAGTAATATTTTTTGCAATGGTTGTGCTGGTTTATTTCTCATATAATCCTCAAAAGTTTTGAGGATTCTGGATAAATCATAACCTTTTGGCAGCTCACATTCCCTAAATAAATGTCCTCGGACATTTTCAAGGTTATAACCACAATCATGTAAAATTGTAGAAATGCCTTTTTGTTTGATATAATTGATAATTTTCATTACACAGCACCTCCAGTCAATTCGTTTAGATTGTCATAAATAATATTGATATCAGAAAATAGGATATCTTTTGGATGAATTTTACTACCTTCTGCAAGATTAAAAGCTTTGCGAATTTTGCAAAGTCAGCGTCTTAAAAAGATGATATAAAAATATTTTAAACTATTTCAAAATTATCACTAATTTGATATTCTGCATTCCCATTACGTTTACTTACCCAAAAATCAACTTCATCTAATCCTATTTTTGATAAGAAGTTTTTTATAACCTTATTAAATTTAGTTACTGCTGCACGATTTTCAGTTGATGAGTTTGGAGAAAATTTGGCTAATGGATAATCTTTGTATGGAGCTTCGCAAATATCAATAAGGATTTTTTTTGATACGTAGAAAGTGGACATATTTTTTTATCTAACATTGAATGACCGTTAAGTGTTACTTTTAAAGGTTCCTTGGTAAATTGTATCCTGTATACTGTTTCATATTCATTAAGTCTTGGAATTCCGTTTATTGTGATTGATTGAAAATTATATGGAAGTCTCCCACCGTAATTTTTTAATCCTAAAATATCTCCTGTTAATTTAAATTCTTTTTTATCTATTTTTTCTTGCAAAAGTTCTAAAAAATTCATTTTATAATTTTCATAATAATTTTTTATCTCATCAAAAGAAAAGTATATTTCATCACTTCCAGAAGTACTGCTTTTTGTTGTTACAATGTCAACAAAATCTTTATTTTGTCTATGAATATGGTTAAGCTGGCGACCGGTTAAACTACCACAACAGCTTTTTTGTATGTAGTCTTCATAAAAGCTTTGAAATATCTCCAAGTTTGTTATTTCTATCTCGCACGAATCAAAATCGTAATGCCCTAATTCATAATATTCCAGAACATCTTCAGGTAAAGTTTCAAAGTTATCATATCTTTCAAAATAACATTTTGCTCTATTTACTTTATAATCTATATGAAAATCATTCTTTAATATCTGAAGAGACCTTTCAAATGTTGTAAAATAATTACAGTCGCCTTCAAAATCTGTTACTTCCGTATTTATGTCCGCATAATATTCTAACTCACTCATATTTGCTTGTTTCGACTTATTATAAAGAAGGAAAGCAAAAAATAATGTTTTTAAATCGAGATACTTCTTTACCATAATTGACATCACCTTTTGTTTTTATTATACTTTTATTAGTATAATTTATACTATAATATATAAAACAAAATCAAAAAGCAACAAGGTATATCAAAGATGATAAAAAATAATCTAAAAATAATCCTCGCAGAACGAAACCTATCAATGAAAAAATTAGCTGATATGACTGGTATTAGATACGCAACCTTGTATGCCTTTACTAAAAATACAAACAATTCTGCAAACTATACTGTAATGAATAAAATCTGCAAAGTTTTAAATATAACCCCGGGCGATATGCTAATTTATGAACCAGACAAAAAGGAGATTACACAGTGCGAACTTATCACAAAAACGGAAGATGGTATCTTGAAGGAATGATAAGAAAAAAACGGTTTCACAAAGCAATTCCAGAAGCTGTTACTAAAAAAGATGCCGAAAATTACATGAATATTTTTAAAGCTGACCTTCTTAGAGGTAAACTTGATTTGGTTGAAGATATAGGATGTGTTCAATTAAAAGAGGTCATTGATTTATATTTAAAGTATGTTGAAACAAATCTTAGGTCAACTGATACTGCCGTTAGAAATGCAAAACGTTTTCTTAAATTATGGGGTAATAAACAGTTAAGAGACATCACACCAAAAGAAATTGAAAAGTATAAACTTACAAGAAGTAAAACCGTATGGCACACAAAAATAATCAATGGAGAAGAAAAACCTCAATATATATCAGCGGCAACAATCAATCGAGAATTGGGCATTCTTAGTAAAATTTTTTCCATTGCCGTTTCTAATGGTTACACAAGAGAGAACCCCGTAAGACATGTAAATAACTATCAGTTAAGAATAAGATTGAAAGACACTTAAGTCCGGAAGAAGAATTAAGAATGTTTAAAGTTTGTAATAATGATTTTTCTTTTTTAAATATAAACGAAAAAGAAAAATATAAGTTAAGGCAAAAATGTTCTAATAAATATACTTATTTAAAGTCTATTTTGCTGGTAGCACTCAATACAGGTATGCGTAAAAGTGAAATACTTAATTTGACCTGGGATTGTGTTGATTTTGATACAAACGAAATTACGGTATTAGACACCAAAAATGGTAAGAAGAATATTATCCCAATGAGCTGCAAAATTAAAACCCTCTTAAGCGAAAAGTATAAAACAGAATCTCAGAACAAATATGTTTTCACAAATCCCATAACCAACGACAGATATGTCGACATCAAGAAGGACTTTAAAACAGTCTGTGAATTAGCAAATGTTGAAAAGCTTCGGTTTCATGATTTAAGACATACGGCTGCAACGAGAATGGTCGCTTGCGGTGTGCCTTTGCCGGCAGTAAAAGAGATTTTAAACCATGCAAGTATTAACACCACTATGCGTTATGCTCACACAATGCGTGCACAAAAAGAATCTGCGGTAGAAGCATTATCAAATTATGCTCAACTCACATAAATTGTTTACCGACTATTCAAGACACTTATAACCACCTGCTTAATAACTTCCATTGCAGCGGGATTGCTTTCTGCTATCAAAAGCGTTAGGGCAAAAAGCGATGCATTGTCAATTATTGGAAACCCATCATTGTAAAGTATTCCGTTTTTGTTCATAAAGTAAAGGAAACAACTTGCACCAATTCTCTTGTTACCGTCTGTGAAGCTGTGGTTTTTGACAATTAAATACAAAAGCATTGCAGCTTTTTCTTCCAAAGTCGGGTAAAGCTCTGTACCGTCAAATGTTTGGTAAATCTGATTAACCGAACTTGCAAAACTTTCATCTTTTGGAACTGCAAACACATCGCTTTCATAATCCGATTTCATTTCGTTTATGACTTGTAGAAATTCTTCTTTTGAAATTCGGATGGCTTCTTTTGTAGTATTTCCTTTTGTATCAAGTTCTTTATGGTCGAAATTATCAAGTAAATTCAAACCATGTGCGAAGTTTTCAAGGATTTTGGAGACAGATTGAGCCTGTTCAACTGTTTCCACCTGATTTGTAAGACTTCTTGTTAAAAGACTTATTGTACTTTGCAAGGTTTGTAATTTTTCCTGCTGTTTTGATAAAAGCTGTTTGTTTACGGAATACCCTTGGATTAAGTATTCTTTCAGAATTTTATTTGCCCAGATACGAAATTGTGTAGCGGTTTTGGACTTTACGCGGTAGCCGACAGCAATTATCATATCAAGATTGTAATAGGTTAAATTCCTTGAAACGCTTCTCTTACCTTCTTTTCGAACTGTTAAGAAATCCTTAATAGTTCGATTTTTATCAAGTTCTTCATCTTCATAAATATTTTTTATGTGCATGTTGATATTAGGCACCGTTGTATCAAATAACTGTGCCATAGTTTCCTGTGTAAGCCAGACGGTTTCATTCTGCATTTTGACATCAATTCGGGTTTGACCATCGTCTGTCTGGTAAATTACTATCTGATTGTCTAAATTTTCCTGTATTTGCATGGCTCTATTATATGACATAAGAATAAGCTTTGCAAAATGTAAATCCTTAAAATTCCTTGTGTAATATTTGTGTAGTTTTGTGTAATTTTAAGGATTTTTATCTATTTTTATTAATTTTAAAAACAGGCTAAAACACAAGAATAATAAGAAAAAATCAAAATTAATCAAACTATCGGTTATCCCTGATAAGGGTGAGGTCGGTGGTTCGAGTCCACTGCGGCCCAGATAAAGAATCCTCCTAGGTTTTAGGGGGATTTTTTATTGCGGAAATTAAGGTGGTTTTTAGAGTTTTGTGTAATATTTGTGTAGTGACAGATTATTTAAACTCAATTTATCTTGATTTTTCTTAAGACCCCTCCCCTAGCCCCTCCCGCAAGTGGAGGGGAAATTTATAGATTTTGAAAAATCCACTTCAAAGCAGTAATCAAAAAGCATCAGTTTCCACTAACGGCCTTCTAAAACGATTTTCACCTAATTCAGTGCCATTGTGTAGGAGCAAACTTCGTGCAAAAACCGTCACTTATGTCAGCCATCATTACAAAACGGGCACCGTTCCAAGCGATAAAAAGAAAGCCGTCAGTTTCCACTAACGACTTTCTAAAGCGATTTTCACCTAATTCAGTGCCTCATTGTGTAGGAGCACACTTCGTGTGTTCGGATTATTCGACTATCCTGCTCCTAGTGTTCGCTTCTAATTGCTTTCGCAATTTTGTCGCTCACTACGGAGCTGCGGATGTAACGGGTTACGCTCGCTATTCGCTCACTCCACCCTACCGAAAATCCGCCTATTCGGCACAACCAAAGGCAATGGTGATGTGTTCTCTCGGGTTGACCGCAGAAATTTTGTAACCTTTAGGGTCAACAAGATATGCAAATTCATCTCCTGTAGTCTGGAATAAGCCCATTGTACCGGACAATGCAGTTCTTGTTACGTCAATTGGAGCTTTAACTGTTTCCCAGATACCATCGCCAAGGTTACGTGCTGCAGCACCAAATTTACCCTGGAATACGTGTCCTAACATATAACCTGCATCATTAGAAACATTTTCAGCTGCGTTACCAACGTTTGTAATAACACCACCGACTGTACGGCCGGTAATACCAACTAATGAACCTGCCAGTGTAAACGGTGCTTCAACAAGTCTTGCGACAGGGTTAACCTGTTTTGATTTGTTAACCTGTGCTTTCAAAATTTGTTTCGGCAAGTTAGCTTTGCAATCGCCGTTCTTGATTGAGGTGAAGGACAATTTCAAAGCGCCTTTGTCACAGCCTGAAGGTCTGATAACTTCAACAACCTGACCTGTAACAGTTGAACCGCAAGGATAACATACGCCATTGATTGTAATATCTTCAAGAGTGTTAGCTCTGAAATATTGGCCGACATGAGAAGATTTTGCAGTTAACTGGTCAATCATTTTAACTTTAAGTGTCGGAATTTTAACAATTTCTTCCTGTTCAACAAAAGCATTTTTGTTTACAGGGCAAGCCGGACAAACATTGTTGGCTGTTTTCGGATTTGTGTCGTAGCCGAGCGCTACACGAACTGTTTGCATCATTGAAGCAATTTCAGCACGGGTTGCGTCGCGGTTAGGCATAATCATATTCGGATTCGGGCTGTCCTTCAAAGCACCGTTCATCAAAGACTTAGCAATAGGGATTTTTGCCCAGTTCGGAACAGTGTTACCGTCAGCATATTTGCTTAAGATTTCATCAGCTTTGCACTGATCCATATCGCAGGTCATACCTTTTGCAATTGTTGTTAATGCTTCAGCACGGGTTACTGGGTGATTCGGCTCAAATTTGCCGTTTGGATAACCTGCAAGCAAATTTTCATCAACTGCTTTTGCGATAGCAGCATTAGCCCAGTTTGAAGCAGGAACGTCTTTGAACATATTTTCACGGGTTAAGCCGCAGTTGTCAAGGTTAAAACCTTTAACAAGCATTGTTGCGAATTCTGCACGTGAAATATTTCTGTTAGGTTTAAACATACCGTCAGGGTAACCTACAACAACATCATTGATAGCAAGTTTGTCGATGTCGCAGGAAGCCCAGTAATTATTTGGAACATCCGGGAACATACAAGAATTACTTGATAAAGGGCTTGCAGCTCCTGTGCAGCTTTCTCCCGTAATTTCGTACGGAACAAAACTTTTTCTAACAGCATCAAGAGAGTTTTCCGTTTGAATGTCTATAGGGCAATTGTTACCATCCATAATTTTTTCATTTCTTTCAATCGGAATACCATTGTGCCTTGTCGGAGCTTCATTCAGACATGGAAGTTGAGAAGCCGCACCTGTAATTTGTCCATCAGTTGCGACTGTTGTACCGCTAATTTCCTGAGAAAGAGTTCTTGGAGTTCCTGCAAGCGGTGTGTCTGTTGAAAAAATAGAGTTTGCAGGCTGCCCTACGTAATTATTTGTACCGTAGATTGCATTCGGATAACCGTAAACCTGTTTCATATCTTTTCTGTCAGGTTTGCCTGTTCCGGGGCAAACTGCGCAAGCGGGTTCAGCAGGTTCATCACAGCTGATTTCATCGTTGCATCCGCAGTCTGATTTTTTCTTCTCGCATGGATCGCACGGATCAGGCGGGCAAGGGTCTTTTTTCTCGCATTCACAGTCAGGCAATGCTTTTTTACATTTTGGGCATGGAGCCTTTGTTTCACACGGACATGCAGGTCCGGTGACAACCGGTAATGCCTCTTCGCACGGACAAGCCGGTCCTGTCACTGTCGGCATCGGTTGTTCGCAGGGGCAAGCCGCCATTGCTTGATTCAAGGAACACGTTGCTATTCCAACGGCAATTGCAGCTGCCACAGTAAGTTTTTTAATAGTCATTTTTACCTCCTTGTGTTTGAGGGTTTTTACAGCGAAAAACCCTGAAAGTTTCTTTAAAAAACAAACTTATACCTGATTATGTACGTTATTGCACGCTGCTAACATTACCGTAATCGGTAATTCAAAAAGGCAATTTGGTAAAGGTGAAAATAGAAAATTGTTTTGTAATAATAGGATTAATACAGGAATTTCTTAAAATCGCTATTCACTTTTTATATTATCTATAATATTTATAATAAAATTGTATCTTTCAATATCATTCAGATACCACCATCCGATTAATGTTTCAAAAGCTGTTGCCTGACGGTATTCAGACTGATTAGAGCGGCGGCCGACTGGGATTGGCAAATTACGGCCGCGGCGGGCAATTTCTTTTTCTTCTTCTGTTAAAATTTCCTCCAGCTCATTCAAAAGCTGTGCCTGAAAACTGCCTTTAACTTTTTCAGTTGTCAGTCCGTGAAGTTTTTTGGCATTATTAGTCAAATGCACAGTCTTTTTTCTTATATGAAGTTCCCAAACTGCGTCGCCGAGGTATGCATAATTGCGCAAATTCATTTCTTCCATATATTTAGTTTACAACAAAAAAGAGGGGAGTGAAAAGTGAAAAGTGAAAGGTGAAAAGTCCGTTACGGTTTTTAGGAAATCACAAGGACGCTAAGATTTGTTTTTTATATATGAATATCATTATACTTTTATATTAACAGCATTAAGGAAATGGACTTTTCACTTTTCACTTTTCACTTTTCACTCCCCACCATCAACACAACCCGTATTGAAAATTTATCAAAACTGTGAGAGTATAAGGTTACTAAAGACTTTGGAGAGAGAAATTATGAAAAAATTATTGCTATTTGCGGTATTTATCTTTGCCCTTTCAAATACAGCTTCTGCAGAAATGATTATGCCTGCAAGCAGCATTGAAGAAGAGGTTATTCGTATTGAAAAACCAAACCAGGCTTACACAATGCTTAACGGTATAAGAAAAGACAGAAACACAATTTATAATGTTTTAAATCTTACACCTTCACAGATTTGCAAAACAAGAGAGATTGAAAAATCAAGATTTGAAGAAATTTCACCTCTAATTGATGAGTTAATGCTTTGTAAGAAAAAACTTAAAGAGTTATGCACACAAAAAGCTTCAAAAAAAGAAATTTGCGCTGTTGAAAGAAAAATAAACAAGCTTTCAAAACAAATAAAAAGAATAAGTGAAAAACATGACAAATATTTTGAAAAACTTTTGAACAACGAGCAAAAAAACAAATACGAAATGATTCAAAAGCTTAGACGTGAAGATTACAAAAAGCTTGACAAAATAGAAAAACAAGGAAGAAAACAATCAGACTTAAGGCCCTTCGGCTGCAATGTAAGCCAGGCTGAATTCTCACAGCAATTAAAGGAAGAGCGGTCTTTTAAAAACAGGTGCAAAAAGATTTTTATAAGACGCTAGGGGGAATAAGTGAAAAGTGAGAAGTGAAAGGTGAAAAGTCCATTTCCTTAATGCTGTTAATATAAAAGTATAATGATATTCATATATAAAAAACAAATCTTAGCGTCCTTGTGATTTCCTAAAAACCGTAACGGACTTTTCACTTCTCACTTCTCACCCCTAACCTTAACGACCGCTCACCGCTCACCCATTTTCCTGTAGAAAACTTTGTAGAAAATTGTAGAAAACTCATGAGTTTTCTACAAAGTATCCTCCATATGGTCTAGACCGGTTGGTTATCTACAAAGATGTCAAAAGTTTTCTACAGAATTTTCTACCGGCAAAACCTGCGCCCCGGAATAGTTTCAGAAAGTTTTCTACAAATATTTACAGCTTACTACTACTATTAAATACTTAATTATATATTATTAATAATATATAATAAGAAAAATACTGTAGAAAACCTAAAACGTGAATTTTTGTTTTATTTTTCAAAGAAACGTTCGTTTTTGAAAAATGTTTATTATATAATTCTTTCAGAAAGGGAGTATTTTTTTAAAGGAGTAAGATATGAAATTTTTTGTTAAAAAAGAAGATTTATATAACGGAATTAAAATAGTCGAGCGCGCAACCAGCATGAAAGCCCTCCAGCCGGTACTTTTGAACATCTTAATAGAAACCGTCGACAAAGGTACAATCAGACTCGTTGCAACGGATTTGGATTTGACAGTCGTTGCCCTTGTCGACGCGCAGGTTGAAGAAGAAGGAAGAATTACACTTCCTTCAAAGACTCTCAACGAGATAGTTTCAAAGCTTGGCGATAAACTAATTACCTTCGATATGAACGAAGGTGAAAATGTCGTAAATATTACATGCCAAAACTCAAAGTTTGATATAATCGGGATTTCAGCCAACGAATTTCCTCCGGAAGTTTACAATGTCGAAACAGATGAAGCAAACAGCTTTGATATTGCAATCAAGCCTTTGACCAAAGCTGTGCGACAGGCCGGTTTTGCAGCTGCAAACTACGAATCCTCAAACCTTCTCTCAGGTATTGTCTGCGACATCTCCGGTGAAACTTTAGAGATTGCTTCAACTGACGGAAACCGCCTTGCAAGGGTTCGCGAAAAGATTGAAAATAAAGACGGCCGCACAAGCCAGCTTATTATTCCTTCAAAAACTCTCAATGAATTTATCAAGATGAGTGCCTTTATTGAAGAAGAAACCGTAAAACTTTACACCGAACGCACAAAATTAATTATCAAAAGCGAAAGAACAATGACCGTTTCAAGACTTCTTGAAGGCCAGTATCCGAAATACAATCAGCTTATCCCGAACGAAAGTCCTAAAGAAGCGCTTGTTTCTGTTTCTTCGCTGATTTCAGCGCTTGAACGTGTTTCAATTATGGTTAACGACAAAACAAGCATTGTTAAACTTGCTTTCTCTCAAGGCAAGCTCAAACTTTCTGCCGACACGCCTGACAGCGGTAAGTCTGAAGAAGAATTAGAAATTGTTTACAATTCTGAAGATTTGGACATTGCTTTCAACTACAAGTTTGTACTTGAAGCTTTGAAAAATATGGACTGCGACAACGTGAAAATAGGCTTGAATACAAGCTTATCGGCAACTGTATTAAGACCGGACTGCGAAGATGATTTTGTTTGTTTAATAATGCCTGTTCAAATTCGATAATTTGTGTTATAATATAAAAAAAATATCAAAAATATTTGTGGCAAGGTCCCGATTACGCATTTTGTGTTTTCGGGATTCTTTTTAAAGAGTAGGCGGAATAATCCAAAAAGTTAATTTATTTAACAAAATTTTACTTTTAAAAAGATTTTGATAGGATTATAATAAATAAAGAACAATAATTTTGAACAGGGGACATTTTTAATGGAAGGTTACAGTTTTGAACTTATAACAGGGCCGATGAGCTGCGGAAAAACCGAGGAGCTTTTGAGGCGTGTAAGACGCTGTATTATTGCAAAGAAAAAGGTGAAGGTTATATCACCGGAGGTTGATACGCGTGCAAAAGGCGATTATATAGAATCCCGCAACGGTCTCTGGCTTGAAGCAATAAAAGTAAAACATTCCATCCAAATTTTGAGCCTTGTTAAGCCTGAAGATGAAGTCGTTGCAATTGATGAACTTCAATTTTTTGACAGCAACATTACAAAAGTTATTGCAAAATTAATTGAGGAAGGTAAAAAGGTTATTGGAACAGGGCTTGAACTTGACTTCAAAGCGGAACCTTTCGGACAAATGCCTCAGCTTTTGTGCCTTGCAACAACCGTTGATAAACTTCACGCTGTCTGCATGAAATGCGGCTGTGAGCATGCTACACGTACTCAAAGACTTATTGACGGAAAGCCGGCTGATAAAAGTTCACCGCTTATTATGATTGGCGGGGACGAAACTTACGAAGCACGCTGCGTCAAATGTTACGAACTTCCTGACAAAAATCACGACAGGCAAAAAACAGGCTTGAAAATCCTTCCTTTCAGCCATAGATAAAGTTTTAGGCATTTTCAAACTATAGCGACGCGAAAGTTTGTTTTAAAAGCAGAGCGTCTTCTTCAATGTTTGGGCTTTCGCATACGAGCGCACCTTTAACATTGAATTCTTTTAAAACCTTCAACAAATCAACATAATTCATATCTGATTCTTCCAGATTCAAATGCTGGCGTTCGCCTTTTGCGGTGTATTCTATTCCGGCAAGGTGGCCGTGGAAGTTTTCGAGAGCATAACTTCCGAGTTTTGTGCCGATTTCATCCAGAATATACGAAAATTCGTCGTAAGTATTGAAATCACCTGCTGAGCGTGCATGAAGATGTGAAAAATCTATGCATGGAAGAACGTATTCAAATTCTTTCGACAGATTAATTATCTCCTCCAAATCGCCCCACTGGGTTGCTTTTCCGGTAGTTTCCGGCCTAATCCATACCTTGAAATTCTCTTTCTCCATCCGGTCAATAATTCTTGAAATCTGGGTTTTAACCTGATTGTAGACAAAATCTTTTTCCAAACCCAGATAATACGCCGCATGGAAGGTTATGCTGAATGCACCTGTATCACGCGCTGCAACGGCTGTTTCAAAAACTCTTGAAGCACTTGCGTCAACTTTTTCTTCTTCTTTAGCATTCAAATTTACGTAAAAAGGCGCATGGGCTGTTAAAATAAGATTTTTTTCCTTAACTGTTTTATTAACGAAACTTCTTGTTTCATCGCTCATTCTGACGCCATGGACAAATTCCAACTCCATCCCGTCTAGGTTCATTTCATTTAGTATTTCAAAAGCTCTCGGATAACTGCCTTTTCCGGTAGAAAGAGGCATTCCGGCTGTAAGAAAATTTAGTTTATCAAATTTAAAAGACTTTAGCAAAATTCACTCCAATCCAAACTGCCGCAAGTCCGGCAATTATGCTTAATAACAAATAAACAGAAAAATTTATAAATTGAGAATTGTTAATCATCTCAAACAATTCAAGAGAAAATGTGCTGAAGGTGGTTAAGCCTCCGCAAAAACCGGCAGTCAGAGCAATTTTCAGTGCGGTATTTATTTCGGGTTTGTTGATAAACAGCGCATATAAAATTCCAAGAAGAAAGCAGCCTGTAATGTTGACTGCAAACGTTGCAAAAGGCAGATTTACACTCAAAAATCTAAGTGCAAAAACTCCAGTCATATATCTTAGAACCGCGCCGATACCGCCGCCGATAAATACAGCTAAAATATTTTGCATGACTTTAAACCTTCACCTTCAAAGCCTGTTCCAAAATCTCGCAGGCGTCAGCAACATATTTCGAACAGCGTTCCTTGCGTGCAGCACCTGTTAAGCCGCCTGACAGAACTCTGCAACATGTAACTTTGTTGCGTTTTTTGAATTCCTCAACGATAAATGCAGCCTTTTCGCGTGCGCAAACCTCGTTTCCAAAAGCGTTTCCGCGTCCAAAGTGCAATCCTGAAATCATTTGAGCGGCCGCAACTGTTCCGCAAAGACATCCCGATGACATTCCGCCTGAAAACGCGGTTGCTGCGGCAAGAAAAGATTTGTCGCATAAACCTTCTTCTACAGCTGCTTTTATAATACTTTCACTGCATGAATAACCGTTATTAAAATATTCTATTGCTTTATTTTTCATTTTAACTCCCCTTTTTAATACTATTGTATCACAACAATACTTTCGGGGTTAAACTTCTTTTGGCTAATGGATTTTAAAAGAGGAATTAAATCCCAGAACTTTGTCTTTAAGCCGCTTCCAGCCTTTGCCGTAGAAGTATCGGAGCTGTTCCGGGAATTGTTCTTCAATGTCAATTAAATACATATCATGGACAATAAATTCCTTTATCAAAAAAACAATATCGGTATTTTTTGTCCAAATTGAAGTTACATTTTCATTTTTTTTAGATTCTATTTTTCCGAAAAGCCCCTCTGAGTTATCAGCCGCAATAAAGACCATGCGGCCGCCGATTGAATGTTCAATTTCTCTTGCGCCTGAATGTTTGAAAACAGTTCCGAACATACATTCAAAATTATCATAGCCGACAATTTTTATATCAAGCCCGCGGTTGTAACCGTCAAGCAAATCGTTTTCAATATACTTGAAATCCTGTGACCAAATCTCAAGATAAATTTCTTTTCTGGCATTTTTAATTATTTCAATAAGTTTTTCTCTGATGTCGAGGCTTCCGTTTACCGTCAAAATAGGTTCAGTGTAGTCTTCTTTGACATTAGGAAGTTTTTTTTCGAGAAAATCCAGAGTTGAAGTTATTTTTCTTTTGTAGCGTTTTGTAAGTTCTTTTGGCTTGATTGGCGTGTAAGTTACGGGTTTTGTGTTTGAACTCATTACTATTTGCGAGTTTTCAAGAGCTTTCAGGGTATCGTAAGCGCGCGACTGCGGAATATCAGCAAGCTTGCTGATTTCATACCCTGTTGCCGGATATTTTTTTAAAAGCGCAACATAAACTTTGGCTTCATAACTGTTTAATCCTATTTCCTTTAAGCTTTCGATTAAATCATTCATATATTTAGTTTACAACAAAAAAGAGGGGAGTGAGAAGTGAGAAGTGAAAAGTGAAAAGTCCATTTCCTTAATGCTGTTAATATAAAAGTATAATGATATTCATATATAAAAAACAAATCTTAGCGTCCTTGTGATTTCCTAAAAACCGTAACGGACTTTTCACTTTTCATTAAAAATACAAAGTTTCTAAAAATCTGCTTGACAACAAAGTTTTTCTATGTTATAACATTTGTGGGGTAAATGTATATTTATAAGTCTTGTCAATTGACGAGACTTTCTTTTTCGCTATTAAATGTGTGTTTTGGAGTGTTCTGCAAGAGTTTATTTTTTATCGGGATTTTTATTATATGGCATGCTTTTCAAAATACAAAGTATGTAAAGTTTTGTAAAATTATATACTGTTTATATATTTTTCGGGGCAATAAATTCTTTACAAACTTTTTTATATAAGTACAGAGAGGTATAATGTACTTATGGACAAAACAGAGTTCACAGTAATCGAAAGTAAGGCAGCGTCTGAAGTTAAGCCAGAAAAAGAAGTTAAGGCAAAGCATCAGACAAATCCGATTGTTAAAAAATTGGCAAAATTCCATCTTGAGAAGGCTGAAACTTTCTCTGTTAAAGATTTGTTCAAAAAGTAGGTATGTACAATATTAAAAATCAAATCTTCACAAACATGACAAAAACGCAGAAGTCAGCTCTGTGTAATTTTTTGCGCGCGCTTGTGAAAAAGTCGCCAAATGTAGATATAGAAAAACTTTACGACAATTTTGAAGAGGATGAAAGATATTATTTTGAAATTAACAATCCTCATTTTGAATTTCTTTCGGAATATCTTGATGATGAGAATTTCCGCCGAGAAGCCGTCATGTATTTGAAGGAATGCCGGAAGTATTACGATTACAGAAAGTCTCAGGAACCCATAATTCAGGCTCAAAAGGAATTTGAAAAGAAGAAACGGGCATTCTTGCGTGAAGTGAAAATGAGCCATGAAGAACCGACAAAGAAGCAAAAGTATTATTATGAGCGGCTTTGCAAGAAGTACGGAATAGAGCAGCGCGAGTTAAAATCTAAACTTGAAGCGCGTGATGAAATCGACCGGATTATAAAAGAGCATGAAAAAGAAAATTTAGGAGTTTTTGATGGAAATTAGCACAACAAAGGATTTTGCAGAAAATTTTCAAAAAGTCTTTTTTCGGGATGTCCGTCCAAAGCTTGCATTATATGAGCTTCATCGACGCAATATTATAGAACGAAATAAAAAACATAGGAAAAATATGTTTGTTTGGTGTGCAGGAATTATTATTGCTACTCCATTAATTACAATTTGGATGTTTTCTCATCATTACAATTTAGAAATATTATATTTCTGGGCAGTGGCAGCAATTTCGTTGTTTTTTACTATAATGTCTTGTATTTCAACTATAGATTCTGCTGTTAAAGATTTTGAAGATAATGCAAAAACAGAGTTTATGCCTGTTTTGATGAAGGCATTTGGCGACTTTGCGTGGCATGGTACTTATGATTCCCGATGTACAAGCGCAGATTTCTCTAAGTCCAGCATTTATCAGGTTTCAAACCTGTGTACCGATGACAATTTCACAGGAAACTACAACGGTGTTGGTATTGGAATACATGAATTGAATTTCTTTTATAAAAATATAGTTAATAAAAGCAATAAAGAACAATCTGAACGATTTTCAGGCGTGGCTGTTGTTCTTGATATGAACAAGAATTTTTCCGGCCAAACCATTGTCACATTTAGAGAAAATGGCGTGAATATTATTTATCCAGTACATTTTCAAAAAATAGAACTTGAAAAATCAAAGTTTTCAGACTATTTTAATGTGTATTCTGAAGACCAAATAGAGTCACGCTATTTGTTAACACTTTCATTTATGGAGCGGTTTGTAAGACTTGGAAATGTTTTTAAAAGCAACAAAATAGAAGCTTCGTTTAGTGAAAAGAAACTTTATATTTTTATTTCCAAATCTAAAGATATGTTCAAATTATTCGATATAAATAAACCCGTTGATGATATAGAGCAGTATAAAACTATGTTTAACGAAATTCTTGCAATTCTTGAAATTGTCGACGTTTTGAAGTTAAATGAAAAAATAGGGCTTTAATTTTAGGAGGGAGTAAAGTGGAATTTAACAGCATACAAGATTTTAAATCAAATTACATACAGGTTTACCATAAAGAAGTATTACCGAGTATTGAGAAATATGAACAGGAGAGAAAAAAGACTAAAATTATATATCTAGTTACAAAAACTTTTGGCGTTATTGCTACTATAATTGTTGTATTGAGTTTTTTTAATTCCTATGTTTATAAATTATTTTTTGTGGAAAATAAAACTTTTTTATCTTTTATATATTTTATATTGTTTATATTAGGTCCTCTAGCTTTAGTATTAAGTAGTAAAATTGATAAAAATTTTGAAAATAAATTTAAAAAGAGTATAATGCCGCATTTGATGAAAGCTTTTGGTGATTTTCAATGGACAGATTCGAGTGTTATTGATTATTTTACAATAAAATTAACAACATTATTTCCACGATTTAATGAAAAATCAGACGATGACAATTTTTATGGCACATATAAAGGTCTTGGGGTAAATATTAGCGAAACTAAACTTACTTATTCATTACAAACATCTAAAAGCAGCAACACAAATGATAATATCGAATTTAAAGGTGTGATTATTGAAATTGATGTCAAAAAGCCATTTAAAGGGCATACGATTATACGAAAACGAGAATTTATAAATAACAACAGAGCTTATCAGGAAATTAAACTTGAAGATACTGAATTTACAAAACAATATTATGTAGATAGCAACGACCAGATAGAATCACGCTATATTTTGACACCTTCTTTTATAGAGCGGTTTAAAAATCTCAAACAAGCCTTTGGCGGCAATTCTATTCAGGCATCTTTTCAAAATGACAAACTAATAATGGCAATTTCAATGCAAAAAGATATTTTCAAACTTGCAGACTTGTCAAAACCAATAGCAGACTCAAAACAATTCACAAAATTATTGGACGAATTCTCCTCGATATTGGAAATAATCGATGAACTAAAACTCAATCAAAATATAGGATTATAAAGGGAGAAATATATGGAATTTAACAGCATACAGGATTTTAAATCTAATTACACACATGTTTACCATAAAGAAGTCGTACCGCTTTTGGCGCCATACGAAAAAGAAAGACGTAAAACCAAGAGGAATTTCAATTTTTTAACGATTATTGTATTGATTTTATTTGCTCTATTAGGTTTGAGTTTTTTTGGTATTTTGGGCGAAAGTTTTCAAAGAACGCCTGTGTTATTTCTATTTATGGCACCAATAGTCATTTGTATTTTTTGTATGAGTTGGATGACCAAAAACTTTGAAAACAAATTGAAAGCCGGAATTATGCCAAAGCTGATGAAAGCTTTCGGTGATTTTGTTTGGACAAGCGCAGAGGTTATAGATAAGTACACACTTAAAGATACAAGAATTTTTTCCAGATTTGACTATAAAGACAATGATGATAGTTTTTTCGGAACTTATAAAGGTTTAACGATAAACATTAACGAAACGGAGCTATACTATTACACAAAAGACTCAAAAGGCCGTCGGCAAAAACATACAGAGTTTAAAGGTGTTGTAGTGGAAATTGATGTCAAAAAGCCTTTCAAGGGCCACACAATAATCAGAAACCGCGGATTTTTTAATGATCGTGCTTATCAGGAAGTAAAGTTGGAAGACCCTGAATTCAGTAAACTATACTATGTGGATGCTAATGACCAGATTGAATCACGTTATCTGCTGACGCCTTCCTTTATGGAACGCTATAAACATATTAAAACGGCTTTTGGCGGAAGTTCCATTCAGGGTTCTTTCAAAGATAATAAACTTATCCTTGCAATCAGTACCTACAGAGATTTGTTTAAACTAGGAAACTTGAGCAGACCTGTAAGTGACACAAAACAATTCACGGCTTTGTTGAACGAATTTATCTCAATCCTTGCGATTGTTGATGAACTAAAACTTAACCGAAATATAGGACTTTAAAAAATGACAATTCATGAAATAGTGAAAATTTTGACAGACAGCGGAATTGAGCCTAATGAAGCGAACGCGGAGGTAAAACTTTTAATCGAACACTTTGCAGGTTTTGGCGTAAAAGACATAATCATGGGCAGCAAGCTGACGAGTGAAAAACTTGAATTGGTGAAGGAAAAAGCCGAACTTCGCGCACGCACACGCCGCCCAATACAGCATATAATCGGACTTGCAGACTTTATGGGGGAAAAATTTATAGTAAATCCTTCTGTGTTAATTCCGCGTGATGAAACTGAGTTTTTAGTAAGAAAAGCAGTAGAAATTATCAATTCAAAAGACTTTAAAGCTATTCTTGATGTTGGAACAGGTTCGGGGTGCATTGCCTGCATGATTGCAAAATATACACATGCGCAGGTAATCGGGCTTGATATTTCAACCGACGCTTTGAATACAGCACTTGACAATGCTTCAAAACTTAACCTGAATAACAGGGCAATTTTCAGAAAGTCGGATATTTTCTCAAACGTAAAACCCGGTGAAAGTTTTGATATGATTGTATCAAACCCGCCATACATTCCGCCTTCCGAGAAAGCAAATCTTCAAAAAGAAGTTACATTTGACCCTGAAACTGCGCTTTTTACAGAAGATGAAAAAGGATTGGAGTTTTACGAAAAGATAACAGAGCAGGCGCCGAAAATATTAAATAAGAACGGATTTCTGGTTTATGAACTTGGTGCAGGGCAGTCGGATGAAGTTAAAAAAATAATGGAAGCCAACGGTTTTGGAAATATTGATATAATCAAAGATTTGGCCGGCATTGAGCGTGTAATTTCGGCTTCATATTTGTAATAAAAAATAGGATATGAGAAAATTTTAAAACAAGCGTTGCACCTTTCCCAGCGCCTCTGTCCTAATCCTGTACTTGCCTGCCCTAATTCCTATAAAAGCGCTTCCACCCTAATCCACCTCCAATGTATCTACAAACGTATTCCACCTCACCCGAATTTCTAAACTCGCATTCGCTTGTTAAGAAATTCCTCCCTCTCCTGTATCAGGCGAGGGCGTGCCAAAAATATCGTCATAAAGCAAAACCTTTCCCAGCGCTTCTGTCCTAATCCTGCACCTGCCTGCCCTAATTTCTATAAAGCGCCCTCCACCTAATCCAGCTCCAATGTATAAGAGTGGACTACGTCCACAAATAAAAAGCCGGTAACGGGAATTACCGGCGCTTCACTTTGTATTAAAAGTAAAGAGGTGATGATTATTGTAGTTTTCTATAATTTGCTTCCTGTTGCTTTGTAAAGACCGATGTAATCAATCATAAATTCAACCTTGTTCTGCGCAACAAGACGGTCTATATAAAGCAGGTTTTCCTTCTGCTGTATCAAATCAAGTAAAGAAATTGTTCCTTCGTTGTATTTCATTTCAGTGAATTTGAAATCTGCTCTTTCAAGATTTGACTGCTTTAAAGTTTGTTCAACTTTTTCTTTGTCCATTCTTACTTTTACGAGCGCGTCATTAACTTCTTGAATGGCCGTGAGATTTGTTTTGTAGTAGTTTTGCAAAATTCTTTCGTAAGTTGCTTTCTTCAATCTCAAATTAGCAACCTTCTGCCCGCCTGTGAAGATTGGAAGCATTAAACCGCCGGCCAAACCTAAAAGCATGTTTTTGGTGGTGAAAAGACTTCCTAAATCTCCGGCATTAAAAAGACCGCCGCCAAGAATGTTTATTGTCGGTAAAAATTCTTTTTTTGCAACCCTTACATCAATTCCCGCTTTTTCAACGGAATTTTCAGCCTTAAGATAATCCGGACGCTGCGTAATAACTTCTGATGAAATGTATTCCGGAATTACGTTGTCATATTTTATACTGTCAAGGGAGGTGCGCTGTAATTCGTTGCCATTTTCAGGACTTTCGCCTATTAGAACAGACAATTGATTTAGCAAAACATCTCTTTGTTTTTTCATCTCAATTAAATCCGTTTCGCTTTGTACATAAGATTTGTTTGCTTTAACGGTGTCGGCAGTTGAGGTCAAACCTTCCTTGTTGCTGAGCTGCATAATTTCATAAATCTTTTTTCTTAAAGCAACGATATCAGTTTGTAATTCAATTGATTTGTCGAGGTTAACTATATTAAAATATGTAGTTCCGACAGCGCTGGCTATAGAGATGTAAGCAGCGCGTTCATCGAACTTCGAATTTTCATAAAGTTTTTTTGAAGATTTTGTTTTATCATGGTTTTTCAAAAAGATATCGGCTTCATAGCTTACAATCATCGGGAGCCCGAAACCAATGTCAGTGCTAGTACTTCCTGGAGCTTTGTACCAGGCAGGGCCGCCGCCTACTGTTGCAGAAGGAAGTTCTGCTGCAAATTGAAGCCTTGCCTGCTGATAAAACTCTTCAACATTTAGTGTTGCCATTTTCAAATCATAATTGTTTACAATGGCTTTTTGAATATAACCTTCGAGTATTTCATCATCAAAAGTATTCCACCAATCAACATTAACATAATCATATTTATAGCTGTCATTAGTTTTTTTATTTTTCTTAATCATGCTTTTGAATTGTTTAGGGGCAGCTGTAGAAGTTTGGGCAAATGCCGGACAGCATGGAGCGAGTTCTAGTGCTGCGAAGCTTAGTAATAATGCTGTAGAAATTATCTTCTTCATTTTAAATCCTCTAAATATTTTAAATATTTTCACCTGTCAAGTTTTTGTTTTTATAAGCTTAAATTATTGCCTTTATGATGTTTTGAAGGCTTATAAAAAACTACTTGCAATTTTCATAATCATATGTTAGCATAATATTGTTGTAAATGCAACATATATTTTTTACAACAAAGTATACAAATTATAATTAACATAATAAAAATATTGGAAATCAATGACAGATTGCATAAAACATTTTACAGACAGCATACACTACGAACTGGAACAAACATCAAGATTAATGAAGATTTTGGGATTACAGCTTTTTAAAAAGCTGGAGATTGGAATTTCAATGGATGAATACGCAACCCTTGATACAGTTTCCATAAATGCAGGAATATGTCAAAGAGATTTGGCAAAAATGATATTGAAAGACCGTGCAAATACCGGAAGAATTCTTGACAATCTTGAACGCCAAGGACTGATAACACGTTTTATCGATACGAAAAATAACAGGCTCGTAAAAAAAATGGGCATAACAGAAAAAGGTTTAAATGAATTGAATTCTATAAATAATAAAATTAGAACATATTTTGAAAGTGTGACAAAAAAAGTTAATGCAGAAGATGTAGAAAGAGTTCAGAAAACTCTGAAAGCTTTCAGGCTTGAACTGGAAAAAGTAGTTGAAACTAATATATAATCAAAAATAAGAGGTAGAAAATGACAGAAGAGAATACAAATTTAGAAGAACAAAACGCTCAAACAGAAGAAGTGAAAGTTCATAAACCGCGCAAAAGATTTATCGCAATGGGAATCGGCGCAATTGTTGCAATAGCTTGCGGATTTTTTATCCATGACGCGTTGATGTACCAATCTACTGATGACGCTTATGTAGAAACCACAACCGTTCAAGTTGCACCCCGTGTAAGCGGTCAGATTACAGACGTTTATATTACGGACAACCAGCAGGTTAAAGAAGGGCAGCTTGTTGCAAAAATTGACAACGCTGATTACAAAGCAAGACTTGAAGAGAAAAAAGCAAAGTATGAAAGAGTTTTACTTAACCAAAAAAATGCAAAAGCAATGTTTGCAGCTCAGCAGACAAATATAGATGTTGCAAAAAAAGATTTGGACAGGTACACAAACCTTTATAAAGAGGGTGCTGTTTCAAAACAAACTTTAGACAATGCTCAGGCGAAATATGATGCTGCCGTTGCAAACTTGACACAGGCAGAACAGGCTTTGTTGTCGCAGTCAAATGACAAAGTTGCCGACGCTGATTTGAAAGAAGCAAAAGCTTTGAAAGACCAGGCTGAACTTAATCTTTCTTACACAAACATTTATGCCCCTCAAAGCGGAACAGTTTCAAACAGACGTGTTGAAAAGGGCATGTATGTAAATGTAGGAACTCCTTTGTTTGTAATAGTTCCACACGATGTATGGGTAGTTGCAAACTTTAAAGAAAACCAGCTTCGTCACATGAAACCGGGTCAGGAAGTTGATATCAAAATCGACACATATCCGGATCATGTTTTTAAAGGCAAAATCGACAGTATTCAGCGCGCTTCAGGTGCGAAATCAAGTCTTTTCCCGCCTGAAAACGCAGTTGGTTCTTTCGTAAAAATCGTACAAAGAATTCCTGTTAAAATAGTATTCACCGAAAAAGTTGACCCGAACGAATATAATATTATTCCGGGAATGTCAGTTGTACCAAAGGTTAGGGTGAAGTAGGGTTGATGAGCGGCAAATAGAGCTGCTCGTTGCCAATGTGGCGAAAAGTGAGAAGTGAAAAGACCGTTACGGATTTGGTGAATAAGTAAATAAGTGAATAAGTTCGTTATAAAATAGATATTAGTTAATTTTTACCAATAGTAGTATTAATGAAATGGGCTTTTCACCTTTCACTTCTCACTTTTCACTCAAAAAAGGATAATCATGTCAGAACAAGAACAAATTCAGGAATGGAAACCGTCAGGAAATCCGTGGTTAATGATTTTACCGGTAATGCTTGCAACCTTCATGTATGCGCTTGACGAAACAGTTGCAAACGTTGCTTTGCCTCATATTGCGGGTTCATACTCGGTCAGCAGTCAGGAATCTATCTGGGTTTTGACAAGTTATCTTATGGCAAGCAGTATTGTAATTCCAATGATTGATTTTTTCTGTAAGTTTATAGGAAGAAAGAACTTTTTCATGCTTGGAGTTTTGCTTTTTACAATAGCGTCATTTTTGTGCGGAATTTCTAATTCAATTGGAATGATTGTAGTGGCGCGCGCATTGCAAGGGATGGGCGGCGGCTGCTTAATGCCTATGGCACAGGCGGTTTGTATGGAAAGCTTCACGGGCGAGGGCAGAAACAAAGCAATGGCCGTATTTGGTCTTGTTGTAATAGTTGCACCGATTTTGGGACCTGTCATGGGCGGCTGGATTACAGAAAACTGGTCGTGGCCGTATATTTTCTTTATAAACGTGCCGGTTGGATTTATTTGTATAACTTTAGCGAAAAAATTCCTTGAAGACCCGCCATATGCTCGGAAACAAAAAAACGTCCATCTTGATAAATTCGGATTTATGTGGCTTTGTATCTGGCTTATTCCTTTGCAGGTTGTTTTTGATAAAGGTAATGATGCGGATTGGTTTAATGCTCCGTGGATTTGCTGGCTTACAGCAATTGCTGTTTTTGGCGGAATAATGTTCTTTTATTCACAGGTTAAGGGCAAAAATCCTCTTGTAAAACTTGATGTATTAAAAGATTCAAACTACCTTTGCGGAACTGCAATGATAATTATGATTAATGCAGTGTTGCTGGCGTCGCTGGCAATCTTGCCGCAAATGCTTCAATATATGCTCGGTTACGACTCATTTTTAAGCGGATTAGCTATAATGCCGCGCGGAGTCGGAGCTTTGCTTGCGCTTCTTATTTTCGGGGTTTTGGGTGGAAGATTTACATACAGAACATACGGACTTGTCGGGTTGACTTGCCTTGCGGCAGGCGGCTGGATGCTTGGTTTGTTGAATTTGCAGATTAATCCGATGAATATTGCAATTCCAAACTTTGTATTCGGGATTGGTTTGATATTTACTATGATGCCGATTAAAACGCTTTCCTGCATAACCCTGAGAAACGACCAAATGACAAATGCTTCGGGGCTTCAAAACCTGCTTCAAACTATTGGCGGTGCAATAGGAACATCTCTTGTTGCAACAATGATATCGAGATTTTCGCAAGTCCATCAGAACGGTCTAGTAAAATCAATGGTTGAAACCAATCCGGCTTTTGCTGACCGCTTAAGCATGTATGCTTCATCCTTTATGTCGCAGGCAGGTGATATGCTCAATGCGACTTATATGGCAGGAAAAATGTTATACAACCAGCTTTTGCAGCAATCAACTCTGTGCGCATACATGACAACATTTAAAATCTTTGCTACGGCTTGTTTTATTCTTATCCCTTTTATGTTTTTATTGAAGGGTGAGAAGAGTACAAATTAAAAATAGTATAAAAATCTCATTAGTAAAAAAGGAACAATATGTCTGAACAAATAAAAGAACAAGAAGTCTGGACCCCGAAGGTTAATCCGTGGGTAATGATTATTCCGGTAATGCTTGCAGTATTTATATATGTTCTTGACGGAACAATCGGAAACGTAGCTTTGCCGCACATGGCAGGAAGCTTCTCGGCAACGCGTGATGAATCTATGTGGATTTTGACAAGTTACTTGATTGCAGCAGGGATTGTAATTCCGGCGGTCGACTTTTTTGGCAAGGTTTTTGGACGTAAAAACTTTTTTATCATAAGTATTTTAATGTTTACAATCGCATCAATGCTTTGCGGTATGGCGAAAAATATTGAATTTATGATTTTTGCCAGAGTTTTGCAGGGCTTTGGCGGCGGGGGAATTCTTCCTATATCGCAAGCTGTAATGATTGAGGCTTTTCCGAAAGAAAAACGCGGGCTTGCAATGTCAGTCTTCGGGATGGGCGTAATTCTTGCACCGATTATCGGGCCGGTTCTTGGCGGCTGGATTACGGATAACTGGACATGGCCGTGGATTTTTTATATAAATGTTCCTTTCGGTTGTGCTGCGGCTTTGCTTTGCAATAAACTTCTTGAAGATCCGCCGTATGCGCGCAAACAAAAGAACGTGAAAATCGATGCAAAAGGCTTTTTCTACCTTACAATCTGGCTCGTAACACTTCAAACCGTGCTCGATAAAGGTAATAATGCCGACTGGTTTAATGCAACCTGGATTTGCTGGACATTCGGCGTTTCGGTTGTTGCATGTATTTTGTTTTTCCATTCACAATTAACCAATAAAGATTCGCTGATTGATTTGTCGGTTTTTAAAGACAGGAACTTTTCAGCCGGAACAATTATTTCCGTTGTAATTCAGGCGGTTTTGTACGCTTCGCTGGCAATCTTGCCGCAATTTTTGCAAAGCATGCTGGGTTACACTGCCTTCTTAAGCGGTGCAACAATGATGCCCAGAGGACTTGGAAGTATGACGGCAATGCTTCTTACTGCAACTCTTTCAAACAGAGTAGACAACAGAATACTTGTGGCTGTGGGCTTAACTTTGCTTGGACTTTCAACTTTGGATTTCGGGTCATTAAACTTGCAGATTTCAAGCATGAATATTGCAATTCCAAACTTTGTAATGGGCATGGGCATGGGACTTTCAATGGTTCCGATTATGAACCTTTCGGTCGATACTTTGAAAAACGAACAAATGACAAATGCGACGGGAATTCAGAATTTGCTGAAGAATATAGGAAGTGCAATCGGAACATCACTTGTTGCTACAATGCTAACGCGTTTTGCTCAGGTTCACCAGTATATGCTTGTCGGCAAATTGCATGATTTAAACCCTGTTTTTCTTGAAAGAGTTCAATCAACAGCCGGCGCACTCGCTGCATATACAGAACAGGCGGTTTCTCAATATATGGCGCAGTATTCAATGTACGGCCAGCTTGTAAAACAGTCAACGCTGTGGGCGTTCATTGATTCTTTCAGAATTTTCGGCGTGCTTTGCCTTGCTGCAATTCCGCTTTTGTTACTGATGAAAAAGCCTAAAAAAGCCAAAGAGCCAGTCGCGGTCGAAAGCAAATCCTGAGGGGGTAAATCTTTTCGGGTTTGTATTTTGCGTTATAAGCATTATGTTGTTATAAAATCTCTAAAAAAATTTTTGCCATCAATTAACAAACTCAATAACAACTATTTCAGGCGGGCACAGAAATCTGATTGGCAAAATACTTGTGCCGATGCCGCGTGATACAAAAAGTTTGCGCCCGTTTACGTCAAAAAGCCCGTATGCGTATTTTGTTCCGAACTTTGAAGGTGCAACAATTGCGCCATGAAACGGAAAATTGATTTGTCCGCCGTGAAGATGTCCTGCAAGCGTGAGATTAACATTTTCCGGTATCTTCTCAATCATATCCGGTGTGTGGGTTAAAAGAATTATTGGCGGTTTTGTGTTTTTTAAAGCTTTTTCAACGTCCGGACGCTGTGTTTGAAGGTCTTCAACCCCTGCAATAAAAACATTTCCGGCCTTTGCGTTTGAATTTTTTAAAACGGTAATATTATTTTCTCTTAAGCTTTCAGAAATTCCTGCTGCGTCCTGCCATACATCATGATTTCCAAGAACTACAAAAGTTCCGTACTTTGATTTAAGTTTGCCAAATTCTTCACCGATTATTTTGTGGTCGAGTGCGCTGCCCTGCTTGTGGCCGCTCACATAATCTCCGCCAAGAAGAATGATGTCCGGATTTTGTGCATTGATTTTTTTAACATCGCGTTTGAGGCGGAATTTTTCGTATGTTTTGTAATGAAGGTCAGTCGCAAAAATGATTTTTAAGCCGGCAAGACCTTTGTCTTGAATTTTTATGGTTTTTACGGTCAAAATATATGGTTCAATAAAGACAACCCAGATTATTAAAATTAATAAGATAATAAGAAGTTTCATTAAAACATACTAACATATAAAGTTAAAAAGAGATAAAAAATAACAAAAATTAAAAAAGGGACTTTACAAAAAAAAATCAGCATGTAAAATAAATATTGTGACAAGTAAATAAATAGAACTCGTGGGGGTTTAGCTCAGCTGGTAGAGCACCTGCTTTGCACGCAGGGGGTCAGGAGTTCGAATCTCCTAACCTCCACCATTTCAAACAAATAGAACTATTAGAAACAGAGCCTTTAGGGCTCTTTTTTAGTATTTCAAGACATTCATTTTTCTGTGCTTTTGTAGTTTCAACGAATTTGTCAAATCCATATTCAGCAATCCCTTGTTTTGTAACCCTAATCAGTTTTTCGAGAGTTGCAAACGGTTCTGCAAAAGTCATTTTGCCCATTTTGTCTTTAACGGTAACAGATGCATAACTTTAAAAATTAAATTTTATGCTTCTTGTTAAAGTACAATATCGGCCTGCCGAAACTTATGCGCTTGATTGTCAAAATGTTTTCGGAAATAAGTTCTTCAATAACTGCTTCAACTTCTTTTTGAGAGCGGCCGGTTACGGCTCCGTAATATCGCGACGCTAATATTTTGTCGTTATAACCGTTTTCCTTAATCGACTTGCTGCCTGTAAGAACTTTGCTGAGACCGCTTTTGCCGTAAAGTCCGTCAAATTCTTTTACAAAATCAGCTGCAAGTTCTTTTATCAAGCCGTCGCTGCACCATCTTTTGTTTTGCGAAACCTCCTGCACCATTGGCTCGTCAGGCAAAATAATTTCCGGTGATTCTTCAAGAGTTTCATAAAACCGCGCAACTTTTTCATCTGTCAAAACCTTGTCCGGCTCAAAAGATTTCAGATACAATCCTTCAAGCGACTTAACCCTGCTCATTGCAACATAAACCTGGCCGCGCTCAAAAATCCTTCTGCAATCAACAACAAGTTTGTCCAAAGTCATTCCCTGCGACTTGTGAATTGTTATTCCGTAAGCAAGTTTCAGCGGATACTGATGCCTTACCGCAAGAACTGCATCGTTGTAATAATATTCAAACTCATGCAGAGGAATGTTTGCATTCACGCCGTTGTCAAAGGTTATGTTGATAGAGTTTTCGTTAAAGCTTTCTACCGTTCCGCACGAGCCGTTAATCAAACCTTTGTCAAAATCAAGGTTGACAAGAAGCATTACTTTGCAGCCGGTTTTGAGCGAAATTTGATTGTCTGCACGGCAGCTTTTGTTGAAAATCTCAAGAATCATTGCTTCGCGTTCGGTAAAATCTTCATAAACTAAATCTTTACCTCTGTAAACTCCGTCTTTAGCGAGGAATTGTCTTACAGGCTTGTTAATTGAGCCGAATTTAAGAGAATTGTAATTGTTTGCTTCTTCGTTTGTCGAAAAAATGTGGAGAATATTTGACTCTGATGTGTCTGATGAAATATTTCGCGTCGAAAGCAGTTTGATATCTTCTTGAGTTAACCTGTTGACGCGCATGTCAGAGAGCGCTTTGATGAACTTTTCTTCATTTTGGCGGTAATTCTTTGTAAGAATTACGTTTTTTAAATTCAAATCCTGCCACAAATCTGTTTCAAAGCAGTAATTTTTTTCAACATCATTTTCTTTTTCGACCGGCGGAAGCTGGTAAAAATCGCCGATGAAAATTACCTGAATGCCGCCAAAAGGTTCATTATTTTCTCTTATAAGTTTCAAAACCTCGTTAACGTATTCAAAAGTTTCAACATTCAGCATGGAAATTTCGTCAATCGCAAGCATTTTGCAATTTTTAATCTGGCGATACTGCGACGGACGTGTTTTAATCTTTTCAACTGCTGCCTGAATTGTGTTTCTGCAAAGCCCGACGCCTGCCCAGGAATGAAGCGTCTGGCCTTTAACATTCACGGCCGCGATTCCTGTTGTGCTTGTGATTGTCAGTTTTTTCTTGTATTTTTCTTTTAATTTCCTCAAAATATAACTTTTTCCGGTGCCGGCATGGCCTGTTACAAATACGTTGTCGCCATTTCTCAGGAAGTTGATAATTTTTTTAAGTTTTTTGTCATCGTCCGGCTGTGTTTTAAAATATCTCGCGGCATTTTCAGGAATTGTGTAAACCGGAACAGAACTGTTTTTTTCAGCAGCCGGCAAGGTTTCTTTTTCGCATTCAATTTCGTCTGCGAATTCATTTTCAAAATCAATCTGGTCGAAGTTTGCAATTTTGTAAATGCAGATGTCTTTTTTGGCGTTTATGCGGGTAAAAGTTATGAAATTTTGTCCGTCTTTGAGCGGGCGGGTCAAATTCTTTTCGGAAATCCATTTTGTTGAAGAAAATCCGCAAATCCGTTTGAAAGCTTCAAGAATGCACTGGCTGATTGTGTGAAATTTTTGACCTTCAAGATTTGTATGCGGAATTTCTATCTTCTGACAAAGCTCGTTTGCGGTTTCCAGCAGCAAAGAATAATCAACCTTTGTTGAAGTCAAATAATCAATAATTTCTTGCGGTTGTGAAAAGTTCAAATCTTTGTTCATACCAATTTCATTTCTTTCATTAGGCGTATTTTGATTTTTCAGATTTTTGAAGGAAACGGCTGTTTAAAATAAACTTAATTGTTCCGAGTTGTCTTTTTCGCGGAAGGTTTTTTCAAATTTGCTTAACTTCAAAAGGTCTTCTTTAATTTTTACCAAAAACGGTGAAATTTCAAGGTTTTTCAAACTGCCGAGCCAGAACCTTTTTTGTGCATGACTCAAGAACAACCGCTCTTTTGCTCTTGTCATTCCGACATACAAAAGCCGGCGTTCTTCTTCGATTTCTTGAGGTTCTTTTGCTCGGTAAAGCGGAAGAATTTCATTTTCAAGTCCGGCAAGAAAAACGCATTTGAACTCAAGCCCTTTTGACGCGTGAAGTGTCATAAGTCTTATTCTGTCAGCGCGTTCGTCAAGCGTATCGGCTTCTGTCAAAACCGAAACTTCATGAAGAAAATCGCTTTTGTCAGTGAAATTGTTGGACAAATCAATCAGATATTTCAAAATATTTTCATCAATTTTGTCCTTAAAATCTTCGGAAAGTTCTGCAAACTGTTCGTTCACAGGTTTAGAACGGTCAATGCTTTTAAGGAGATTTCTGATTGGTTTTTGTTCGCAAAGCAAGTCGTTTGAAAGCTTTACAAACGGCATGCCTGTTCTCTTAAGCGCCTCAAGGATTGGCGGAAGCTGCGTGGAGGTGCGGTAAAGGATTGCGAAATCCGAAAACGAATAATTGCATTCTTCGCCATCTGACCTTTCGGAATCGATTGAGAAAAAGCTGTGGCCGCCGATTAACTTTTCGATTGTGCTTGCAATAAATTCTGCTTCTGCCTTGTCTGTCGGCGCTGTGTGAATTGTGATTTTTTCATGCGGTTTGTCGAAAACCGAAACTATGTTAAAACAGTTTATCATCTGGTTTGAGGCGTCAACAATGCTGTTTGTAGAGCGGTAATTGTTTTTAAGATTGATTATCTGCGTGTTTGGATAATCCTTTTTGAAATTGCTGAAGAATTTCGAGTCTCCGCCGCGGAAGCCGTAAATTGCCTGGTTCGGGTCGCCGATTACAAAAATATTCCCATTCGACGGCACAAGAAGACGAATTAATTTGTACTGATTTTCGTCAATATCCTGATATTCGTCCACCGAAACATATTGAAAACGTTCTTTGTATTTGTCCAAAATTTCAGGATTTTCTTCAAGAAGTTTCACAGTAATCAGAATCAAATCATCAAACGAAAGCGCGTTATTGAGAAGTTCTTCCTCTTCGCAAAGCGCCCTTTCCTGCTCGGACATGACTGTGAAATCCTCACTCAAGCCGGCTTTTTCAAAGTTTTCTTTCAAAATCGAAAAGCAAAGCGAGTGGAAGGTGTGAATATTAATCTTGGCTGACTGCCCGCCTAAAAGCTTTTCTAGCCTTTCTCTCATCTCTGCGGACGCGCGGCGGGTGAAAGTTATTGCAAGAAAGTTTTCGGGCAGAAGATTTTGGTTTTTAATCATGTGTGCAATGCGTCTTGTTAAAACCGTTGTTTTGCCTGACCCGGGGCCGGCTGTGATTAAAACATGACTGCTTTCATTCTCAACAGCGTTTTGCTGAAATTCGTCAAGTTCATAGCTTGAAGGTTTTTTCTCTTGAGCCGTGGTTTGCTGTAAAATTTGTGCCGCTGGAGTGAAGTTTGAAATTTGCGGCTTTTTAGGTGCAGCTTGCGGAATATCAATATTAAGTTTCAGGTTTATAAAATTTTTTTTTACGAGTTCGTCTTCTTCAAAAAGCCTGATAACTCCGTATTCGCCGTCATAACCGGCATGTTTTATGACTTTTCCTTCACGCAGGCGCGAAACCCCTTCGCCAAGAAGCGTGGAGGCTTTTGAGATTTCATCTGTCGGAATGTCCTGCAGGATTGAAAGTTCGGAGCCGAATTTGTTTATAAGTCTTTCGTATTCATAAACAACAGATTTGCTTGCGGGGCCGACATTCATAATTTCGGAAAGGATTTCCTGCAAAGGCACGAGGCTGAAAACATTTCCGGCAGTCGGGGGCGGTGTAACTTCGCCAAAGCGGTCGGAAAGTTCATTAACCCTGTAAAGCACGCCGATTGTCATTGGTTTGCCGCAAACAGGACAAATCCCGTTGAGTTTTTTGGTTTCTTCCGGCGTCAGGCAAACCCCGCATTTGCGATGGCCGTCTTCGTGATATTTGCCTTCTTCCGGGAAAAATTCCACGGTGCCGCAATATCCGTCGCCTGTTTTTAAGGCATTCATAATCGAATAATAATCAGGCTCTGTTGTGAAAACAGTCGCTTCGCGTGCGAGTTTTGAGGGCGAATGCGCGTCGGAATTTGAGACAAGTCTGAACTTGTCCAGTTTTGAAACATGCCAGTTCATCTCGGGGTCTGATGAAAGCCCGGTTTCAACTGCAAAAATATGTTCTGATAAATCGCCGTAACAGTCTTCGATTGAGTCAAAACCTGATTTTGAACCGAGAACAGAAAACCATGGTGTCCAAATGTGTGCGGGGATTATGTAACCGTCTTCTCCGGATTCGAGAACAGTTTCTAAAAGGTTGCGCGAGTCCAATCCCAAAATCGGGCGTCCGTCGGATTTTATGTTTCCGATTGCGTCAAGTTTTTGGCGGAAATTCTGCGCGGTTTCAAGGTTCGGCATGAAAACAACGTGATGAACTTTGCGTGTTTTATCCCATTTTTTATAAATTGTTGAAATTTCAACTGTCAAAATAAATTTTACGGAAGCCCCGATTTGCTTTTCGATTTCGGGTTTCAGTCTGAAGGTTCCGTTGCCTGAAGGGACGAGTTTATCCTGAATTTCCGCAAACCACGCCGGATGTGTAAAGTCTCCGGTTCCAATCAGACTCAAACCTTTTTTCTTTGCCCAGATTGCGAGTTCTTCCAAATTGCAGCTTTTGCTTGTGGCGCGTGAATATTTGGAATGGATGTGCAAATCGGTGTAATATAACATATAAATGCCCCTTTCAACGTTTTTATTCTATCAGAAATTTAACTCTTGTACAAGTAATATTTGTAAAAGTGGATTTTTGCCAGACCCCGCCCCTGATTTTCTAGCGTTCGGAGGCCTCACGCAGAAAATCTTCCCCTCACCACTTCGCTGCGCTGCGGGAAGCAGGGTCGCTAGACTCGTACCTTGTCTGCTCCCTTTGCTCCGCAAGGGGAGGGGAAAATAGTTTCATAAGTTCTGTTATTGTAATATTTTTACTAATATCTAATATGTAACGGACTTTTCACTTTTCACTTCTCACCCAAAATTTACAACCTCCTTCACCTATTCTCTTATTCGTGATAAAGTATTAATGCAAAGTTATTTTTATTTAACAAAAGGAGAGTGTAAAATGACTCAAGTCTGTACTTGTAAATTAGGATTATCAACCGATTTTATGGGGTTTGATTTTTCAAAATATGAAAGCAATGTTTCAAAATTCGTGTCTGAATTTTCGAAAAGAGCAAACCAGAAAGGCCAGTTTTTAAACTGGGTAAACCTTCCGCAGGAACAAATTAAAAGAGTTGATGAAATTTATTCTTTGGCAGAAAAATTAAAAAACCAGACCGGTTGCAAAAAGTTGAGCGTTCTCGGCATAGGCGGCTCAAAACATACTGTTGAACACATGTTGTGTATTAACGCGCTTAATGTTTGCCATGATGTTGTTGAATTTTATTCTGATGTTGATTCTGCAAGTTTCGAAAGATTTATTTACAGACTCGGCGGCGACGTAACTTCTTCAAACTACATGGTTGCGTCAAAATCAGGTTCAACTTTCGAAACAAAAGACGGATTTTTGAGAATTCAGGAAAGACTTATCGAGGCTTACAAATCACAAGGCCAATCGCAGGAAGAAGCTGAAAAATCAGCTGCAAAACACTTCATCGCAGTAACAGACGCCAATAAAGAAAAAAGCGAACTTAGAAGAACTTCAAACGAAAACGGCTGGCTTGGCGATTTGTACATCCATGACGACGTTGGCGGAAGATTTTCTGCTTTTGACGACCATGCTTTGTTCACTCTTGCTTATGCGGGCATGAAAAAAGACGATATGGTTAAAATGCTTGAGGCTGCTCAAGAAATTTCAACAAAATCATTGCGTGATAAAATTGACTGCAACAAAGCTTTAAAAGAAGGTATTTTCTGGGCTGACGCTAAGATGAACGGCATTGAAGCTTCAGTTCATCAATATATGGGTGCAATTTTTGAAAACACCGTTTACTGGCACGCTCAAATGCAGAATGAATCTGTAAAAGACACATTAAAACAGGTTGCAAAGGTTCCTGACGCAATGCACCACAGCGCAGAAGCTCATTTCAACCCTGCAAACAAACTTGTTTTCGCTTTGACGGTTCCTTGCGACCACGGTGAATGCAGAGAAAACGCAGAAAGCTATATTGACGCTTTGAGCAAGTCTTATGACGTTTCAGGTGCATTTTTCCTTGAAACCGTTGAAACTGCAGGCATGGGCTTAACTCCTCAAGCTGCAGGTGCAATGACTCAATTGAGAGCATTTGCAACAGTTTATCAGGAAATCGTTGAAAAAATTACAAAAGGAATTGAATTCCCCGAAGTTCTTGACAGCGTTCTTCAGCCGCATGTTGAATTCTACAAAAAGAATTTGAAGGGCGGAGTTGTGGTTCCAGGAAGAATTTCAAAGTAATTTTTTATTATTGAATATTTAACAAAAACAGCTGTCTGGAAATTCAGGCGGCTGTTTTTCAGTTTCAACAAACTTTTTAGCAGGCCGCAAAACTTTTTGAAAAATATGTTATAATATAAATGTAAGTTTTTGCATTTTTGTTTCGGAGCAGATTATGATTGATTATGACGGTTTACTGAAAAAGATTCCCAAGGTAAAAAAAATTCTTGACGACGGCTCAAACTCCAATCTCTATCATTACACCAAGCCCGAAAAGCTTTTGAATATTCTGGAATCCGAAACCATAAGATTTTCCAATGCGCTTTATCTTAACGACAAAGAAGAAGTCACGTATTCCTATAAATTAATCGGTTCGCTTATTGATGAAATGCCGGGGCTTAATTCGGAGCTTTTCAGCAGGATAAAAGAGCATTTTCACAGGAAATATAAAAATATAATCTCCGGAAACGATACTTACAGCAGCCGTTATGAGTATTATACAATATCGTTTTCAACTGACAGCGACAATTTGACTTTGTGGAATAATTATTCAAAAGGCCAGAGTTATACGGGTTATAATATCGGGTTTTGCAAAAAAGATTTGATTGCAGATATGCAAAAACAAGGTTTCCATTCGGTTTACGGAAACATAATCTACAACCGCGAAACACAGATTACAATACTCAAGCTGATTTTCGAAAAATGGAACAGGCAGTTTGATAAAATTGCATCCGGCAGGAAAACTCAAAGAAATATCGAAAAGCAGCAGAATATCATGTTTGAATTAATTGATATTTTAAGCGTTGTGAGTTTGTTTTTCAAAAATCCTTATTTCAAAGACGAAAAAGAGTACAGGATTATTTTCATAAGCCATTTTAGTATGAGCGCTTACAAGCAGACGAAAATTTTCGAGAAAAACGGTCTTTTTATTCCATATATTGAATACAAGTTTATGAAGCGGACAGTAAGTTCAATCAACATCGGCCCGACATTGGAGGAGAACATTTTCTACACAAGCACCTGCCGCATGCTTGCGAATTTCGGGTATGACAAAAAGACCGTCAACCGCTCGAAAATTCCGTTGAGGTATTAGATACTCATTGATATAAAATAAAAACAACAGAAGTATTAATTCCTGTCGCTTTTATCTTTTATGTCATAGTTGCAGTTATTAAATAAATTCTTTTGCACAATTGAGTTTTTCTTTATAAAGTTTCTTTTTTTCAAAATATTTGTCTCTGGTTTTTCCAAATACAAAGTTGCAAAGCAATTTATATTGCCAATATTTGAATTTGTTTTGTTTATAGTTTACAATATTTTTTACCATTTCGGCGGATATTTGTGTTTCTTTTAATCTGTAATCTATATATTTCGCTATAAAAGCTTCATAATAAGGGGTTAATTTTGCATAAGTCCAAAATATATCATCCCATAATAAGTTATGATTTATACTGACTTTATTCTGAAATGTATTAAATTCTTTGCAGGTTCTTATATCAAAACACTCCCATGGTTTTGGAGTTCCACAAAAATGAATAACAATAGGATTCTGTAAAGCCTCTTCTTCAAGACCTTCTTGCTGGTAGTAGCCTCGTTGGGCTAGAAGTGGACAACAGTTATATTTTGCAGGCAGTTCCAATATGTAATCTTTAAATACCATATTCATAACATTTTGATCAGGCCACATGTAGTAATATTTCGAATACCATTTCATTCCTTCTAATAACTTCTGTTCAATATTGTCCAATCGCCATTTTTCTAAATTTATCAGCATAAGACCTGTATTAAATCGTCTATCTGGAAACTTTTCTTTGTGCTTTATTGTATATTCATATTGGAGTTTTACGCCAGGATCTACAACGGCTGCAATATAATTATTTTTTAAATCTAGTGAATATAATTCAGCAAGGCTTGATGTAATAATCATATCTGCATCAAGAAATAAAATCTTATCTAAATCTGGTTTTAAAGATGAGATTCTTATCCTATAATTTGACGCCATATTAACACCGGCTTTAATATCCTTAAAATCTTTATCGTGAACGGTTATCCATTCTATGTCAAAATTTTTGATTGATTTTAAACTTTCTATTTTTCTTTTATTTTCCGGAGTTATATCAGAACCTAAAATATAAAAAATAAATTCATCAGCCAAATTGGAATTTTTTAAAATGGATGCCATTGATACAGACAAAAAATGTGTAAATTCGTCACTTACGTATATGCTATATGTAATTTCATTAATCTCTCCTATTACTTTTTTAATTTTCTTACATTGTTAACCTTCTGCTTAAAAAAATGTTTTTTGAATTTATAACGTTCTTTTGTTTTGCCAAATACAAGGTTTACCAGAATTTTGTATTTATAATATAAAATCAGATTTTTATTATAATGGAAGATACTGTTTAGAGATTCATATAATTTATTATTAACAGCATTGCAGTTCATTCTATATAGTAATTCTTCGTAAAAGGGTGTTTTTCTAGCGTATTGCCACCATATCTCAGCTTGTTCTTCTTCTGGATAATTCCATGGTTTGTAATCAAATCCATAGTGAATAATTTTTGAAGATTGTCGTAATCTGTTTTTAAGCTTTGGGTCTGTATAAGGTGCTTGTGACAGGTAGTTGTATTCATAGTCAAGATAAATGCATTTGTCTGAAAGTGTGATATAAAATAAGTCTTGATCAAAAAATAAAATATCATCTTTAAACTTTTTGTAATTTTCAATCAATTTTTGTTCGATATTATCTTTTTTATATGCTTCAAGATTAAGTAATAGAACGCCGCTGTTAATGTATTGCTTGTTTTTTGGCATGTTAAAATTATCCAGCCACATTTTTTCTTTTTTAAGTGTTATGTCGATTTGGTCTGGAACCCATGCAACATAGTTGTCGCCTAAATCAATGTCATATATCTCTCCTACATCTATTTTCACGATTATATCAGAATCAAATACCAGACATTTTTTTAAGTTTGGAATAAATTTTGGAAGATTCATTTTTGAATAAACAATGGCATTAGCTCTCTGCTGTTTTGGCAACGGGTAATCTTTTGTATCAACAGCAACATATTCAATTTCAAAGTTATGTTTTTCTTTAAGTTTTTCAAATCTGTCTTTTGTTAAATCTGTCATATCGTTTGTCATTATGTAGAATTTTATTTCTCGTGAAGTATTTTCTAAAATTGACAGCATAAGCACATATGTATATGGTGCATAATATTCACTTGATGTTAAAACAATATTTATGGTTTCCATTTTTTCTCCTTTTTATTTTCTATGTCCTGCCAAATTCTTACACTATTGAAATTTATGAAGGATATAAATAAATTATTTTGTTCTTATTTGTTCTGTATCTTTTGTTTGTAAATATGCTTTTTCTTAAAATATCTTTGTTTTGTTTTTCCTGTAACAAAGTTTTGTAGGATTTTGTATTTCCAATAGAGGGCGTAATCACTAATTTGACAATGTTTTCCGGGGGGGGGGGGCAACGCAATTCCGCTTATAGTCATCCTTTTCATGATTTCTTCATAAAAAGGAGTTTTTCTGGCATATGACCACCAAATATTTGCAAGTTCCATTTCCGGATAAAACCATGGCTTTTCAAGACCCGGATAGTGTATTATTTTTGTTTTATCTTTGTCATAAATGTTTTTCATATTTGAAAAAGTTTCGACATTCCATTGGCTGTCGAGCTGGTAGATATCATCCTGAAATATATAATTTAATGCGCATTGTTCTTGAAAAATGAAAGAATGTGCATTAATTGCATCTTGCAATTTTTCAAAACTGTTATTGCTATTGAACTTTTCTACATTGATAACTACTACACCTGTGTTATAATATTTTTCAATCTCTTTTAATTTCAAAATATTTTTGCTGTAATCTTCAATGGAAAAACCGCCTTTAAGAGGCAGATTATTGTCTTTGAGATATTTCCAAATTGGTTCAACACATGCTGCAATTGTGCAGTTACCCAAATCAATATCAGATAACATTTTTAAATCGCAATTGAAAATTAAATCGATGTCTGTAAAAATTAGCTTTTTATACTGTTTAAAGACAATAGGCGCCGCTAAACGATAGTAACAGACTTCATGAAAATTGTTATGTGTCACTTCCATTTTGACATTTTGCAGAATTTCTCTGGGGTTGTAGAACCTAATAGAAATATTTTTTGCCGTGTAAGTTTCCAGGAAAATCTTTTTTCTATATGACATTTCAGTACTTGAAAAAATTACTATATCGTAATTATGTTTATCAGACGCATTATCGACAAGTGATTGTAAGCAAACTGAAAGATACGGCAAATATTCATCACTGCTGCTCATTGCAATAGCGGTATAGTTATCTATAAATGCCGGTTTTAATCCTTTAAAATTAGTATCCATTATCTTTCTCCAATATTCTCTTATCAACTCTTAAGCCGCTTTCATTATGCAGAGCTTAAGTTTTGAGCGCGGAGAATATATGGAAAAAGATAAATTATTTTCGGGCTTTGATTTTGTCTTTGTAGATGTGTTTTTTGCGGTAGTAGCGGTTTTTGGTTTCTCCCGTAACAAAGTTTTGAAGAATTTTGTATTTCCAATACTGGGCGTAATCGCTGATGTGACAAGCATTTCGGGGGGGGGGGGGCAACGCAATTCCACTCATAGTCATCCTTTTCAGAATTTCTTCATAAAAAGGAGTTTTACGCGCGTATGACCACCATACATGAGCGCGGTTTTCTTCAGGTGCATACCAAGGTTTAGGTCTACCAGCAAAATGCATGATATTAGGATCTGCCGCATCTTTTTCGTATTTACTCAGACAATATTGCGGCATTAAACACAATATCGCTTCATAATAAATATTTGCTACCGGAAAATTCCAAGCAGTATCAATATATTTAATATTTGTTTTAAAAAATGCATTCAGTCCGTCTTGCTCCAAAATTCTGTACTGGTTTTTAGCTACTAATTCAAGTATTTTTCGCGAAAGATTATTTTCGTTAAAATATTTGATGTTAATAAGCATAACTCCGGTATTAAAATATTTATATATGTCAACCAGTTCAAGAGTTTCGCGTAAATATTTTGCCCAGTTCAAACTGTCGCTTGTGTTGTTCACAAATGCATCCATTATTAAATCCTGACAGGCTGCAAGGGGGTAGTTTGTAATATCTTCATTGTATATTATTGATGGGTCTTTTAAAAATAAAAGGTCAACATCTGTAAATAAAACTTTGCCGAAGTTTTTTAGAATTAATGGTGATGTCAATCTGAAATAGCATTCTAAATTATAGTGTTTGGGAAATTGTAAATCGTAATTTGTCAGAATATTCATGGGATTTACAAATCTCAAGGATATATTTTCACGTTCGATTTGTTTTTTAAGAATTTGTTTGTTTTTCTCTGTAATGCTTCTTTCAAAAATTATTATGTCATAATTCTGATTTTTGTATGCAACAGACTTTAATGACTCCAAACAAGTGCTTAAATACGGGACGTATTCATTGCTTGAACTCATTGCAATGACATTATTGTTTGTTTCAAAGGCTGGATTTATCTCAACATTTTCTTTTGTATCCAATATGAATGAGGAATAAAGTTCTTTGATATTTTTTGTTGAGTCTTTATGCTTTTTAAATGCATATAGTGAAAGAATAAATTCTCCCATGTAGCCTAGAACTCTTGAAGCTTTTTGTGAGTAATTTTTTATATCAACCTGTTTTTTGAATTCATCCAAAATCGGGAATAAAAATTGGGAATACTCAAAAAATTCATCTTTTTTCATTATGAACATATTATAAAAATATCTGTAAGGACCTTTGTTTAATTCAGCTATTTCTTCTGCATAATCAGGGTGAAGTTTTTCAATCAACTGCATGCATTTATCATAGTCTTCCGGATGAGAACCGTAACAATTTTTACTAAAATCTTCTCTGCCATTTTTGCAGTTAAGATATTTTGCATTAGCCTTTTTGATAAAAATAATATCAGTATCTTTTACTGTTTCTTTGATATGTTGATCATCCAGATGAATTTGAGACAAATATTCATCAGTTATACTTTTGAAGACATAGGCAGAGTAGCCAAATTGGGATTTTTTATCATCCATTTCGGATTTATACTGTTCATTAAAAATGAAATGTCTTCTATAGTGCATAAAACCGATATAATCCGGATTCCCAATTTTGTCATAATTTTTCCAAGCCCAATATTGTGCGGAAAGTTCTGCATAGTAAGGATTTTCTGCAGAAATATTTTCACCGGTGTCATCTCCAATCATGCCTTCAAAAGCTTCATCAGCAATTGCGCGGCCGGTTTGGATTGGCTTTATAATATCTGTTTCAATTATTTTATGTTTATCTTTGTATGTTACAAAAATTTTAATATCTTTTTCAGATTTCATGATATCTCCTTGGAAAATTATATTTTTATCAATTTTATGGCTTTCATTCCGTCCTCAAACGCCTGGTGCGTCCACATGTATTCCCATTTGCCGAAACGGCCTATGCTTTCTATTCCGATTGTTTTCAGATATTTTAATACAACTTCACGGTTTTTGTAAATGTCTTTGTCAAAAATTACGTTCGCGTATTTTTCAAACCGGATGTCTTTCACAACAAGGTCTTCTTCTTTGAAAATGCCCATTTCTATAAGCTTTTCAATCGTGTTTTTCAATACGTCTTCTGCCGGCGGAACTTCTGCCCTGTTTGAGAAGAAAATTTCTGCCTGCAATGAACTGCAGCCCTCAGGCGCGTTGTCCGGTGACTTCAAATTCGGTGAATAAACACGGCTTGCAAGAATATCTTCATCATAAATATAAAACCAGAGATGTTTTGCAACATCCGGCCGCTTAAAGCCCAGCGAAACCATATAACCGGAGGTATGCATCAAATCTTCACCGGCTTTTTTTATATCAGCCGGAATTCCGTCTATCATTTTCACGATTTCAGGAAGCGGAAGCGACGAAATCAACCGGTCATATTTCACGGAACTTCCATCCTTGAAAAATACTGTTTTTGCTGAAGGGTTAATCCTCACAACTTCTTTGTTAAATCTTATATCCAAACCTTTGCGGCAATCATTTAAAATACTTCTAAACCCGCCTTTTTTCGGATATTTCATGTGGGATGTGTAATAAAAATTCTTGTCCTGAACTTCAAAAGCACCCTTCAAAACTTCATCCAAATCCGGACTGTGCATTCTGTTTCCAACCCATTTTGTTTCGAGTTCTTTTGGTTCGACTCCCCAGTATTTGCGTGTGTATTTGAACGGAAAATTCTCTGCAAAATAGTCTCCGTATTGAACGCGAAGCCAATCTTCATAATTTTCAAGTTCTTCAAAAGTTTTGTGCGGACGATTTATGAAGCCTTTTATTATTTCAACTTTTTCGTCTGCCGGCAGGGGCGCAAGATTGTTTTGCGCTGGATGTTTCAACCAAAAGCCTTTGTAGAAATTGCTTGAAACGCTCGGGTGTGCAAATGTCGGTGATGATTTTTCAAAAATATTTTTTATATAATCGTCCGGCGCAAAAGTAAAATGAACAAACTTGTCAAAACGGAAGCCGTCAATCGTAAAGTTGCCGCATAAGCCGCCCCAATCGCTGTCGCGTTCGTAAATAACCGCTTTTTCGCCGTTCTTTTGCAAATGATATCCGGCAGAAATTCCTGAAATTCCGCTTCCTAAAATTACTGTTTCCATTGCGCTCCTTTACTTAATCTTTTGTGTTTAAAAGAGATTTTCATGCCAAAAAGTCTCAATGCGTATTTGTCGTAATCGGCGACCTGAAACAAGCCGAAAAATTTATTTCCGAAAAGTTTATGATAATTATTGTTTATGATATCGATTACGGTGTCGAAATTTTTTGCCTGCAAATGCTTTATCAAAGAATTTTCCAGAAATTTTCCATCAAATTTGTCTGCTATCGCGACGGCTTTTTCAAGCACTTTGGTTTTATTTTCTTCACGGGCATTTTTGTAATCCTGTCTGAGCCATTGTTCCAGTAAATAATTTATAATTCCGGATTTTTCATAAAGCATATTTTTATTTTTATAATAAGTGCTTATATAATTTAGGTTTTGAAGGCGCGGCGCTATTATGTTTGATTCACCGGAAAGTATTTTTTCATATCCGGAGTTTTTTCTCTGAACGTAATTGTAAAAACACTTATTCATAAAATAAACGTAATTGCAATTTGCAAGATAAGTATAGAAAAATGAAGTATCTTCAAGAAGTTCAACATCTAAAGGCGAAATAACATTGTTTTTTTTGATAATATCTGTTTTAAAAAGTTTATTCCAAATGCACACGGTTGTTTTGAAAGGTGTTTGGTCTGTTACTTTATGTTTTCCGGTAATTCCGATTTTGTGATATTTCCTTGCATTAACAAGCCCCGGAGCGTTTTCCGGCAAGTCGCTGTTAACAATATTTGCGCCCCAGCAGACTAAATCAATTTCTGAATCTTTTGAGAATTCTTTCAAAGCCTCCTCGTAACATGTTGGCTCAACCCAATCATCTGAATCTACAAAAGTTATATACGGTGCGGATGCGGCGGCAATTCCTGTATTTCTTGCATTGGAAATACTGCCGTGTTCAATGTTAACAACTTTAATTCTTTTGTCAGATTTTGCAAAATTTTCAATAATTTCCCCGCAGCGGTCTGTCGAACCGTTGTTTACACAGATTATTTCAATAATCTGCAAAGTTTGGTTAACCAAACTTTGCAGACATCTCTCTAAGTATTTTTCTGTGTTCCAAATAGGTATAACTATTGAAACTTGTGCTTCCGGCATTAATTATTCTCCCACAAGTACCCTTTTGCAGTGTGAGCTTTAATCTGTTTTTTGCAATATTCAAACATATCGTCGTTGTGAAGAGCTTCTTTGTACCAATCAACGGTGAATTCAATTGCTTCATGAAGATTCAGCATTGCTTTCCAGTTAAGCATTCTATATGCTTTTGTAACATCAAGGCTTAAAAGCGTATTTTCATGAACCATGTCAGTGCCTGAAACATCTACAACTTTGCCTTTGCCGTAATATTTAACCAGATATTCTACAACTTCCCAAACTGTTTTGTTGCATTCGATTGGCGGGCCGAAGTTGAAACCTTCCGAGTATTTAACCGGATCTTCCATCAATTTTTGGCCGACGCGAAGATATCCGCTCAAAGGTTCTAAAACATGTTCCCACGGACGTGTTGCTTTCGGGCTTCTGATTTCAATATCTTTGCCTTCTTCAATAAATCTTATGCAATCCGGAATAAGTCTGTTGTCTGACCAGTCGCCGCCACCGATAACGTTTCCGGCGCGGACTGAAGCAATTGCTTTTCCGTGTTTTGCGTAATCTTTCGGGTTAAAATATGAATTTCTGTAAGAAGAAATCATTAATTCAGCGCAGCCTTTTGATGAAGAATACGGGTCGTAACCGCCCATTCTGTCTGTTTCTTTGTAGCCCCAGATTTGTTCAACGTTTTCGTAACATTTGTCAGAAGTAATCATTACAACTGTTTTTATGCAATCGAATTTTCTTACTGCTTCCAGAATATTTAAAGACCCCATTACGTTGGTTTCATAAGTATATTTCGGGTCTGCGTAAGCTGTTCTTACAAGAGCTTGAGCGGCAAGGTGGAAAATAATTTCCGGCTGATATTTTTCAATTGTTTCTTCAAGTTTTTTACTGTCACGAACATCGCCTTTCACATCTGCAAACAAGTGTTTTTCAAGGTGAGAAGCTTTGTAATTCCCGCGCGGTGAATATGGTTCAAGAGCATAACCGACAACGTTTGCACCTAAACTAGTTAGCCAGATTGAAAGCCAGCTTCCTTTAAAGCCGGTGTGGCCTGTGACTAAAACTGTTTTGCCTTTGTATACATTATTAAAATCAGACATTCAATAATTCTCCTTTATTATGTTCTTTCCACCAATCTATTGTTTCTTTAAGGCCTTCCTCCAATGAATATTTCTGGTTCCAGCCGATTGATTTTAATTTTTCGTTGTTTCCGACAACTACTTCGTCGCCGAAGGCCGCGGGAATTGCTCCCCAAAGAATTTTTCCTTTGAAGTTTGTGAGTTCCGCAATTTTTTCAACAATTGTTCTTAATTGTACAGGTTTGCCTGAACAGATGTTCACAGCGCCTTCTATATCGCTTTCAAAAACGTCAACAATTCCGCAAGCCGTGTCTTTTACGTGCAAATAATCCTGGAATTTTAAACAATCGCTGACTTTTACATCCTCGCCTTTCAAGCAGGAATTAATAACCGAAGGCATAAGCCGCTGCGATTTTTCAGCAGGCCCGTAAAGGTTGAAAATTCTCGGCCATTTAAATTCAATTCCGTTTTGTTTGCAATAAACGCTTGCGATTTTATAAATACTGTTTTTGCTTTCGCCGTACAAAGTTTTCGGACTTGTCGGCGTTTCGTCTTCAAGCAGGTAACCGTATTTATATTCATATTCTGAAATCGTGCCGGCGCCCGCAAATCTTTTTCCGCCGTTTTCTTTAAAATTTTTCAAAAGATTAAGCGTTGCAAGTGTCCAATCCAAATTCAAATCATGAACGTGACATTTTGGTCCGACGTACCAGGCAAGATGAATTAAGTTTTCAAAATTATGTTCTTTCAAAAACTTATTTACGGCGTCTGTATCCATAAGGTTCATTTCGTACTGAATGAGACCTTCTTTTTCCGGTGCAAATGGCGGAAATACAAGTGAATGAACTTCCCAGCCGCGTGAAATTAATTCGTCTACAACGTTTCTTCCAATGAAACCTGTTCCGCCTGTTATAAGAACTTTTTTCTTCATTTTAAACCTTTCCGGCTAAGCTTACGTATGCGTTTTGTTTTTCCCAAACTTTCCAGGGTGCGTTATCAGATTCCCACATTTCTTCAAGCTCGATTTTATCTCTTAAAGTATCCATCGGGCGCCAGAAACCATGGTGTTTGTAAGCGCAAAGTCCGCCGTGGTTTGCAATTGTTTCAAGCGGTCTTCTTTCAAAAATTTCTTTGTCGTTGCCGGCTTCAATATAGTTGAAAACTTCCGGTTCGCAAACAAAGAAACCGCCGTTAATCCATGCGCCGTCGCCTTTGGGTTTTTCCTGGAATGATGTTATTGTTCCATCGTTTGCAATATTTAAAGCCCCGAAACGTCCGGAAGGCTGAACTGAAGTCATTGTCATGATTTTACCGGAATTCTTGTGGAATTTTACGAGTTCGCTGATGTTTACATCAGAAACACCGTCGCCGTATGTTAATAAGAACGGTTCATTTCCAACATAATCCTGTGCTTTTTTAATTCTTGCTCCTGTCATTGCATTTTGACCTGTGTAAAGCATTGTGACTTTCCAGGGTTCAGTGCGCATTTTGTGAAGCTCGATTGTATTGTAGCGCATATCAATTGTTAAATCAGAATATCTCTGATAATAATGCACAAAATAATCTTTTATAATATGAGATTTATATCCGGTCAAAATTACGAAATCATTAAATCCGTAATGAGAATAAATTTTCATAATATGCCAGAGTATAGGATAACCCCCTATTTCGACCATTGGTTTCGGTTTAGAAACTGTTTCTTCACCGAGGCGTGTTCCTAATCCGCCTGCAAGTATCAATACTTTCATTACTAATTCTCTTTCTCCTGATTATCTTACTTTCCAGATATTTTAAGCATAACACAAAGACCTTATATTTAAACTGTATGTAAAGATTTGTATTATTATACCTTAATAATTTTTCTATTTTATTAAAGTTTTCTTTTAAATTAATATCTTAGCTCAAACAGCATTACCTTTGCAATTAGCCACAAGTATAATATCACAGAATATTCGATAAGTAAATACTATATATATTCGAAATTTGAATATATATTAAA